>Ga0079996_115018_pt1 | contig 39196 bp, 36 predicted proteins | sample PerSpoAPS_AMetaG_FD_69199 | JGI IMG/M metagenome (GOLD analysis project Ga0079996, IMG submission 69199) | Thermal spring microbial communities from Yellowstone National Park, Wyoming, USA - Perpetual Spouter A (PS_A) MetaG (SPADES assembly)... | ecosystem: Environmental > Aquatic > Thermal... | reverse complement strand
TTAGGACGGGCTTCCTGGTGCCTCCGGGGGATGAGGAGACGTTGGCCGAGCGGCTGCGGTGGATGCTGGAGCGCCCCCCGGAGGCGGAGGCGATGGGTCGCCGCGCGCGGGAGTTCGCACGTGCCTTTTTCTCTCCCGAAGCCTACCTAACAGGCTACCGACGCCTGTTGGAGATGGCGCAGGAGGTTTTGAAGTCCCGATGAGGCTGCTCCTGTTCAACCTGGCGACGGACGCTGATGATCCCATCCTGGGCTTCACCACCCGCTGGATCCGGGCGCTGGCGAAGCGGGCGGAGTTCGTCCATGTCATCACCATGCGGGCGGGACGGGTGGAAGTCCCCGGAAACGTCCGGGTCTATTCCGTGGGCAAGGAAAAGGGCTACAGCGAGCCGCGCCGAGCGGTGGAGTTCTATCGGCACTTGTTCCGCGTCCTGCGCGAAGATCGTATCGATGCATGCTTCTCGCATATGATCCCTATTTTCACCGTCCTGGCCGCCCCCGTCTTGAAAGCGAAGAAAATTCCGATCGTGACATGGTATCTGCATCCCAGCTTAACCTTCATTCTAAAGCTTGCTCATCATTTGTCTGACAAAATGATTACTGCCCTGGAGACGAGCTATCCCTATCGTAAGGACAAGTTGATCGTGGTGGGCCATGGCATTGACACCGACTTCTTTTGTCCGGACGGCTCTTCTCCCGAGGAGCCGCCCATGATCTTGTGTGTGGGGCGGCTTTCGCCGGTGAAGGATCACCCGACGCTGATTCGGGCAGCCGCCCTGTTGCGGGAACGATGGGGGAAGCCCTTTCGGGTGGTGATTCTGGGCGGACCGGCCGGGCCGAAAGATGAGCCTTATGTTCGTTCCCTGCATCAGCTGGTGGAGGAACTTAATTTGCAGGACATCATTTCCTTCCATCCACCTGTCCCTCAGAGCGCCTTACCGAACTGGTATCGGCGTTGCACTGTCCATGTGAATTTGACTCCTACCGGATCCGGGGATAAGGTGGTTTGGGAGGCTATGGCTTGCGGGCGGCCCTGTTTGGCGGCCAACGAGGGCTTTCGGGAGACGATGGGGGAGTATGCCGGGACGTTGCTCTTCCGGCATGGGGATGCGGAGTCGCTGGCCGAGCGTCTCTTGGGGCTTCTGCGCCTGCCTCCGGACGAAGGGCAGCGCATCGGGGCATACCTGCGGGAGCGGGTCGTCGCTCGGCACAGCCTGGAGACCACCGCTACACGCATCGTGGAGGTGCTGAAAGGCCGAGTCATACCCGCCACCTCCGGGAGCAGGGTATTGCCTCCGTGAGGCGGATCCTACAGGGCTTAGACCGGCTCCTTGTCCGACGAGCGGCGCGTGTGCTGTTGCCCGCCCATTGGAGGGCCTCGCTTCGTGGGCTCTGGGGATGGGTGCTGGCTCCCCGGTGGGTGGACCTGGGCGGGGTCCGTCTCTATCGCCTCCCCGGCATCGAGGACGGGCGTTGGCTGACCCTCGCCCGCGGAGAGTATGAGCCGGAGACCACCCGACTCCTGCGCCGCCTTCTGTGGCCCGGCGCGCATTTTGTAGACGTCGGCGCCCACATCGGCTACTACACGCTCCTGGCTGCGGCCCTCGTCGGGCCCAGGGGGTGGGTGTGGGCCTTCGAGCCCGCACCGGACACCCATGGTCTGCTCTTGGAGCAGATCCGCCGGAACGGTCTCGCCAACGTCCGGGTGGAGCGCCTGGCCGTCGGCTCCGCCTCGGGGGAAGCGCCTTTCTTTCTTCACCCCGCGCGGGGCAAGAGCAGCCTTTACCGGGGGGCCGGGACCCGAGGGCCCATCATCGTGCCTGTGACGAGCCTGGATGCCTACTTCGGGGAACGGGGCTGGCCCCGGGTGGATGTGGTGAAAATGGACATCGAAGGGGGGGAGGTGGAGGCCTTGATAGGGATGCGCGAGATGGCGGCGCGGAACCCCCATCTGCGCCTTGTGGTAGAGTTCAACCCGCGGGCCCTGCGCGCCGCGGGCTGCTCACCGGTTGATCTCCTGGATGCCCTTCACGGTGCGAACCTCAGGCGCATCCGCACCATCGAGGCATCGCCGCGTGTCCTCCACACCTCGCAGCAGATGAGCGCCCTCGCCGAGGAGCTCCTGCGGTCACGAGAGAAGAAAATCGTGAACCTCCTTTGCGAGGGACCGGAGGCCAGCGCTTGATGAGAAAGGCCCGTGAATACAAGGCCGATCGGCCCGGCTTCTCTGCGGGCTTCCTTGCGATCCGCGCCGGGCCAGGGCAACGCCCAGAAAGGGAGTGAGAAATGGATCCGTCTGGACCTCGCTCTTTCCCATATAATCCCTCGATGGGTTATGGGATTAGCGGACACAAGGAGCGATCATGTGCGGTATAGCCGGCATATATACACAAACATCCGAGCTTATATTGCGATATCAATCGGTTTTTTCGGAGATCAAGCGTCTATTGAAACATCGGGGGCCTGACGACGAAGGGGTTGAGATCCTTCCGGATAAGGGTTTGGGGCTGGTGCATACGAGGCTCAGTGTGATCGACCTGAGTCCGGCGGGACGTCAGCCGATGTGGGATGAAGAGAGAACAGTGGCGATCGTGTTTAATGGAGAAATTTATAACTTTATCGAACTTCGTCGGGAATTGATCGAATATGGATATCGATTCCGTTCTCGTTCGGATACTGAAGTCCTCGTGCTGGGATATAAGGCGTGGGGGATCGAGGGGTTGCTTCGGAAAATCAATGGGATGTTCGCTTTTGCGCTTTGGGACAATGTGAGGAACCAGTTATTTCTCGCTCGTGATCGCCTGGGGGAGAAGCCGCTGTATTACTTCTGGGATCCGGGAACTCGGACGCTTTTGTTTGCTTCAGAAATCAAAGCCATCCTGGTTTGGCCCTTTGTGCGGCGGACGGTTTCCCCGGAAGGATTGCATCTATACCTGGCTTTTGGATATATACCTTCACCATATACAATATTTCAGAACATATTTAAACTTTCGCCAGGACACTTGCTTCGTTATGATGGTGACTCGCCACGCATCGAGCGTTATTGGGGAATTGAGAACCTGGGAAGGTGGCGGGCGTCGCAAAGGGAGTATCAGGAGGCGGTTCGGGAAGGGCTCATACGGGCGGTGGCCCGCCGGCTGGTCAGCGATGTGCCCCTGGGCGCCTTCCTGAGTGGTGGGGTCGACTCGAGCGTGGTGGTCGGGCTGATGTCGCGTTTGCGAAGCGAGCCCGTGCGGACGTTCACCTCTGCCTTCGATGTCGGTCCCAGGAGTCCCAAATACAACGTAGATGCGGAAGCGGCCGAGGTAGTAGCCCGGGCGTTCTCTACTCAACATACGCGCTTTGTTGTCAAGATGGAGAACATCATGGACCTTCTCTATCGAGTTATCTGGAATATGGATGAGCCTCATGCAAATCCAACCCTCATTGCTACCTATCTATTGGCTCATTTTATTAAATCTCGAGGCATTTCGGTTATTCTGAGCGGGGATGGTGGGGATGAGTTGTTTGGAGGCTATTCTCGCTATCTGGCTGATTTCCAGGTGGGTCTGCTTCGGCGTGCTCCTCGATGGATGCGTTCGGCATTGCGGAGCTTTTTGCAGAGGGCTCGAGGAAAAAGCATCCAGAAGTTTCTCAAAGCTCTTGAGAAAGCAGAAATGATCCCCGGGACTGGGGAATGGTATTTATCGTGGTGGGAGATTTTTCCTTCGGACGAGCGATTGCGCTTGATCGATCGGTCGTGGTGTGAGGCTTGGGAAACGCCTTATCTTTTAGTCGATCAGGTGATCTCTCAAGTGGATGCGCCCACTTCTCAGGATCTTTTAGCTTATCTGGATTTGACTCTGTGGGTCGCAGATGAGTCAAATATGCGAGTAGATAAGATGTGTATGGCCCACGCTTTGGAGGTTCGAGCGCCTTTCCTGGATCACGAAATCGTTGAACGGGCCATGGCTATTCCTTTCAGGGAGAAAGTGCGACTGTGGAAGGAGAAACGCCTACTCAAAGAAGCGTTTTCAGACCTGTTACCTGAAATCGTCCTTCATCGCCCCAAATGGGGTTGGTTCTCTCCAGTGTACTATTGGGTCAAAGATGCGATATGGGAGGAAGCTTCGCAGCTCATCCGTCATCTGTCTGAAACAGGGATCTTTTCTAAAGAAGCAGTCCGATACACAGAGAAAGAAATCGCAATTCATTATCCCCACAGAATCTGGTCAATGGTTGTATTGGCGATTTGGCACGAGATATTTATAGAAAACAACAAAATAAAGATAGAAAAACGGTGAAGGAGGGAATTGATGCATATGTTTGAAGAAAGGGGCGATTTGTCAGTTATCCATAACATTTCTATCAGTTTTACTTTTGCCACGACTTGTTTTGTTATAAGTGCTTTTTTGAATCAAATTCAACAAAAAGAAACCATAATAATCGATAAAATCTCTCTAATTCCCGACTCTTTCTCGAGTGTTCTTGGATTTGTCTCTTTTGCGATAGGGTTATATCTCATCGGTATTGGGATCGCAGGACGATTTCCTCTAAAGGGATCAGTCAGGTGGTTCTCTATGTTTTTCTTGATTCGTATTTTAACAGCCATTATTTTGTCTCATATTTTCACATATGATGATGAGCGTGGGTTTCATTTCGCGGCAATATCTCTGTCGTGGGGGTCTGAGTTTCTCCTCCCGAATCGCGCATATTACGGACTTGTCGTATTGCTTTACTCTTTATTTGGTCCGAATATTTTGATTCCTAAATCTATAAATGCATTTCTTGGGTCTTTGTTGCCTTTCGTTGGATTTTTAATTGCCACAGAATTATATGGCGAAAGGAAATATGCGTGGCGAGTCTTCTGGATCATCGGCTTGATGCCACCTTTTGTGATCTTTTCTGCGGTTAATTTAAAGGAAACATTAACATCTTTTGTTTTGTTTTGGATATTTTTAGGGCTTATAATATCTCGTAAAAAATTTGTTATGGGCTTAATCTTATCCTTAATTGGGACAGGAGTTTTGTATTGGGTGCGCGGGGGCCTGGTTACAACTATAGGAACATTAGGGTTATCTTTTGGATATTTATGGCCTAATTTTGTCTATTTTCGTGAAATAAAGCGCACTTTAATTCAAATATTGGCTTTGGTGAACATTTTTATTTTGATATTGATGTTGCTTGATCCGATTGGCTCCTATGTTGACGAGAAAAGGGATTACTCGCTGATCTTTAAAGAGTCCAAAGCTTTAGTGGTTAGGTTTTTGGATATAGACAACCTATTCTCTCTAAAGAATCTTATAATCTTGTTTGTAAGAGGACTTTACTCTCCCAGTCCGTTGGGATGGCTGTTTAGCAAAAGTGTCGATAAATTGATAGAAGGATTTGGAATGGTTTTGTGGTATGTATTGTTTCCGTTATCAATAATAGGTGTTTGTCGATTATGGTATAAATCAGAGATAGTTGCACTGGCAACAATGAGCTTTGGAATTTTGGCCATCGCCACAATGGGTGTGCTTGTTGGAAGCAGTGAGCCCTTTCGTCATCGAGTCATGGCCTTGCCGCTGTTCGTAGTGCTCGCTTCAGGCGCGATGAGCCGTGAGGTGATCGAGCGTTATAAATGGGTGTTGTGGCTCTGGGCTTTAAGCGTTTTAGGTTTCACCGGACTATGGGTTTGTTTGAAAGTTATGGGGTGAGTTGAAAGCCCTTTTTCGTTTGATGAGTCCAAGTCTTTTTCCTCGGATGTTCGGAGAGAGATCTAGATGTAGGTCAATTAGATAAAAGGAATCTTTAAGAGGAATTTGCAACATAATATGAGCAATTATTCGCGATATGCTTTTGCAATAATCATCTTTATTACTTTTATCTTGACTGGATTTATCTATTTCTTTGTGACTTCAAGGGATAATATTCAAGACGACAATGCTATTTATATAAAGATGGCGGAGAGTCCAAATGTATATTATCTCCAGCCTTATCCATTTCGCAACAGAATTCTTACACCAGTTATTGTTTACCTTTTGCCTATGGAAATAAATCTCGTTTTTCAAATAGTGACTTTTATCTCATTAAATTTGACGGCATTAATATTATTTTTCTTGATGAAAAATATGGGATTGTCAAGTGTTTCGTCTTTTCTTATGGTGAACTCATCTCAAAACCCGGGTGTCCGATTGTAGTATACTTTGTCTCTGGACAACCTGCCTGGGAGGGGAAGGCCGATGGGATTTCAGGAGTTGACGGATGAGCAGTGGGCTTTCATTGCGCCCTTGCTGCCGCCCAGGGCCAAAACCGGAAGACCTCGGGTGGATGACCGCAAGGTCCTCAACGGGATCCTGTATGTGCTGGTTACAGGTTGCCGGTGGTGCGATATGCCCCGCCAATATGGCGCCTATCAGACGGCCTGGCGGCGGTTTCATGAACTCCAGGAGAAGGGGATCTGGCAAAAGATCCTGCAAGCCCTTCTGGATTGGGGGTATACGCTGGGGAAGGTGAAGGTGGAGGCGGTGGCGATCGATTCCACGCTGGTGGAGGCGAAAAAAGGGGGGAAGGTGTAGGAATCGATGGGCATAAGAAGCGAAAGGGGACCAAAGTGCACGTTTTGGTGAATGAAGATGGGCTTCCTTTGAGTGTGGTGGTGGGACCTGGGAATGAGCACGATCGTCGTCGGTTTGAGGAGGTGCTGGGGGGCTTGCGGGTGAAGAAGAGCGGGAGGGGGCGGGCACGGACGCGGCCGAAGGTCGTGTATGCGGATGCGGCGTATGATGCGAAGGCGATTCGGGAGGGGTTGCGACGGCGGGGGATTCGGGCGGGCATTCCGAAGAATCCGCGGCGGGGGAAGGGAACCCGAGGGGGAAAGCGGGCGTTCCGGCGTCGGAAGGCCTATCGGAGGGCTCGAAGCAGCGTGGAGCGGTTCTTCGGGTGGCTGAAAGGGGGGTTCCGAAGGTTGACGGTTCGGCACGAAAGGCGGCTGTCCACCTTCCTGGCCTTCGTCCTCCTCGCCTGCTTCCTCATCGCCTGGAGAATTTTGAGATGAGTTCCCTAAAAGGACATACTGTGGCTTTTTCTCCGGATGGAAGGCTGCTGGCCTCAGGATCTGGGGGCGGGACGGTGATCCTATGGGAGGTGGAGACCGGAAAGCAGGTGCAAACCCTAAAAGGACATACATGGCCGGTGAACAGTGTGGCCTTTTCCCCGGATGGACGGCTGCTGGCCTCGGGATCTTGGGACGGGACGGTGATCCTGTGGGGGGTTCGATAAGAGAGCGGGCCGGCCGAGGGCGCTCCCTTCCCCCGGGCCCCAACCCATGCCGCGCGCCGCGCCGGACTACATCGTGATCTTCGATGGCGGCAGCCGGGGCAACCCGGGCCCCGGTTACGGCTCGTATCGCCTCCGCACGCGGGACGGACGGGAGGATGCGCGCCGGCTGGAGTTCGGGGAGGCGATGACCAACAACGAGGCGGAGTATCGCACCCTCATCGCCGCCCTCGACGACCTGATCGGCCGAATCGAACAGACGGGAAAGGACCCCTCCGCCTTCACTGTGGAGATCCGAGGGGACAGCCGGCTGATCCTGGCCCAGCTGCGGGGCGAGTTCCGGGTGCGGGCGGCCCATCTGCGCCCCCTCTGGGAGGCGGCCCGGGCGCGCCTCGCCCGGTTCCGCGAGGCCCGGCTCATCTGGCAGCCCCGAAAGGCCTCCGTAAAGGATCTGGGGCACTGAGGCGTCTCACGGGAATACCGCTCTATCCTACCCACTGGATAGATGCCCCGAATGGGCGTAAAATCACTACAGAAATTTTGTGTGCACAAGAGGTCCGTATGAGTGATACGGTTCGAGTAACGCTTATCTTCCCTCGCGAGCTTTGGGAAGAAATCAAACGACGGATCCCCCCTGGGGAGCGGTCGCAGGTCATCGCACAGGCGGCCGAGCGGGAGCTCCGGCGCCGCCAGCGAATGGAAAGCGTGGAACGGCTTCGAGCCCTCCAGCAGGAATGGCGGGCCAAATACGGCCAGCTCCCTGACTCGTCCGAAGAAATCCGCTGGATGCGGGAGGAGCGGGATGCCGAACTGGCCGATCTGCGTTGACGCCAGCGTGGTTGTCGCCCTGGTGACCCCGGAGAGCCAGAGTGAGAGAGCGTTGACACTCTGGACAACCTGGATGAGCCGGGAAACACAGGTAGTTGCGCCCGGCCTGCTACGCTATGAACTGGCCTCAGCCCTCTGGCGGAAGGCGGTCCGCGGCCTGATGCAGATGGAGGATGCACGCCGGGCATTAGAAGTCGCCCTATCGCTAGACATCACGTTCCTGGATCCACCGGAGCTTCCCCTGAAAGCCTTTGATCTGGCATCTCGCCTGAACCGCCCGACCACATACGATATGTGCTACCTGGCTCTGACCGAGATCGTGGGAGGCGAGTTCTGGACGGCGGATGAGCGGCTCTACAACGCAGTCCGAGAAGCCTTCCCCGCCATTCGCTGGCTGGGTGCGATTCGTTAGCTCTGCTGCTTCCGTAGGGCAAAATCAACGACTGAGCGCTTCTATTTCATCTCCATCAATCCGTTGGTGCGCAAAGCGCTTCCTCAGGCATGGAAACAAGGAACACGGAGCAAGGGGAGAGGATCTCCACCTTGCCCTTCTCTCTCCAGATGGCCAACCTCATCAGGCCTCGGATCCGGCGTGGCGTGCGCGCCCCCGTTCCGATGAGAGCCGACCCGGCTTTCGCCGGCCACAGGATCACCTTGCCGAACTCCGTGATCCCACGATCCCACGAACGGCCGCTGCGGTCAACCCCGCCGGCGCAGGAAGGCCGGGATGTCCAGGTCCCCCTCGGAGAAGCTGCGATCGCTGAGCGGACGCCGGCCCTCCTCGGGGCGTGGGGCGCCGGTCTCCGCCCGCCCCGGCGTGGCGGCCTGGGCCGGGCGACGGCCCTGGAGCGGTGGACGCTCGAACCCGGTGGCGATCACCGTGATCCGCACCCGATCCTGCATGGCCTCATCGATGACGGCGCCGAAGATGATGTTGGCCTCGGGGTGGGCTGCCTGACGGATGATCTCCGCCGCCTGATGGACCTCGTGGAGGGTGAGGTCGGGCCCGCCGGTCACGTTGAAGAGAATCCCCCGGGCGCCGTCGATGGTCACCTCCAGCAGCCGGCTCGAGATGGCTTGCTGGGCCGCCTCCACCGCGCGGTTCTCCCCGGAGGCCTCCCCGATGGCCATCAGCGCCGCCCCGCCCTCGGCCATGATCGTGCGCACGTCGGCGAAGTCCAGGTTGATCAGGCCGGGGACGGTGATCAGCTCGCTGATGCCCTGGATGCCCTGGCGGAGCACCTCATCGGCCATGCGGAACGCCTGGACCAGGGTCACCTTCTTATCGGTGATCTCCAGCAGGCGATCGTTCGGGATCACGATGAGGGTGTCCACGTTCTCCTTCAGGCGGTTGATGCCCTCCTCCGCCGCCTTGGCCCGCTTGGGGCCCTCGAAGGAGAAGGGGCGGGTCACCACCCCAATGGTCAGGGCCCCCACCTCTCGGGCGATGCGAGCGATCACCGGGCTGGCCCCGGTCCCGGTGCCGCCGCCCATCCCCGCGGTGATGAAGACCATGTCGGAGCCCCGCAGCGCCTCGTAGATCAGGTCGGCGGACTCCTCGGCGGCCTTGTAGCCGATCTCGGGGTTGCCCCCTGCGCCCAGCCCGCGGGTGATCTTCTCCCCGATGTGGATGCGGCGATCGGCCTTGGCCAGGGAGAGGGCCTGCACATCGGTGTTGACGGCGATGAACTCCACCCCGCGGAGCCCCTCCTCGATCATGCGATTCACGGCGTTGCTGCCCCCGCCGCCCACGCCCACCACACGGATCTTGGCCGGCGTCTGACCCGTCGTCATCGCGTCCATCCCGCACCTCCTTGCGACCTGAGTTGAACATCCGCCCGGGGCGCATCGCCCCGATCGCTCACCTGTCGACTTCATCCGGGCAGGATCTCCCGCAGGATCCCCCGCACCGCCTGCCAGAGACGGGCCCACCAGGAGCCTTCGGAAGCGGCATATGCGGCCGCCGCATCCGCCCGCAGGCCCCACCGGAGCAGGCCCACCGCGGTGGCAAAGGCCGGCGAACGCAGGGTCTCCGCCAGCCCCCCCAGATCCCACGGCATGCCGATCCGCACCGGCATCCCGGTGTGCTCCCGCGCCACCTCCCGGATCCCCGGCAACAGCGCGGTCCCTCCGCACAGGACCAGGCCGGCCGGCAGCAGCCGCTCGTAGCCGGACTTCCGGAGCTCCCCCAGGACCAGCTGGAAGATCTCCTGAACCCGCGCCTCGATGATCTCCGCCATCTCCCGGCGGGAGAACGTAACCGGGCCGTTGTCTCCGAACCCCTGCACGGTGATCTGTTCCTCCGCAGGGATGGCGGCGGCCAGGGCGTGGCCGTGCCGGATCTTGATCTCCTCCGCCACCGGGGCCGGGACGTGCAGGCCATAAGCCAGGTCGTTGGTGATGTGCTGTCCGCCCACCGGGATCACCGTGGTGTAGGCCACGCTCCCCTCCACGAAGATCGCCAGGTCCGTCGTCCCCGCCCCGATGTCCACCAGGGCCACCCCCATCTCCCGCTCCCCCTCGGTGATCACCGCCTCCGCCGAGGCGAGGGGCGAGAGGACGAACTCCTCCACCTCAATCTGGGCGGATTCGATGCAGCGGCGCAGGTTGGCCAACGGGCCCACCTCGGCGGTGACGATGTGAACCTCCGCCTCCAGGCGAAAGCCATACATGCCGATGGGATCCCGGATCCCCTCCTGGCCGTCCACCGTGAACGCCCGGGGGAGCACGTGCAGGATCTCACGGGAGTGCGGGATGGCGATGACGCGGGCGTTCTCCACCGCCCGCTGCACATCCGCCGGAGTGATGCCCCGCTCCCCCCGCAACACCGAGGCCGTGCCCTTGCTGTTGACGGAGTACACATACGGCCCGGCGATCCCCACGATGGCCCGGCGGATCTGATATCCGCTGGTCCGCTCGGCCCGCTCCACCGAAGCCCGGATCGCATCGGTGGCCTCCGCGATGTTCACCACCACCCCCCGGCGGATCCCCCGGGCCGGGACCACGCCCACCCCCAGGATCCGGAGGACTCCGGCCTCATCGGCCTCGCCCACCAGGGTGCAGATCTTGCTGCTTCCGATATCCATCGCGACCAGCGTCATGGTTGGATCCTTTCAACCTGAAAACCGACGGCCGGCGCTTCCGGGACACGCAGGTCGAGATATGCCGGGGCGGGATGCTGGGCGGCCAGAGCGGATCGCAGCGCCCGCCAGACCGCCGCCCGGGCGGACATCGAGCCGAACTCCCCCAGCCATACGGTCCAGCCGGCGGGATCGACGAAGGAGAACCCTCGACCGGCCTCGTAGCGGAAGGCAGAGACCTCCGGGAAGGCCTGGGACAGCTCCTGCATGCGGGCCCACAACCCGGGGTCCACCCACTGCCCGGGCGTCGGAGGCGGCAGGCCGTGGACCTCCAGGCGCCGACGGGCCTGGACGGTCCCTCCCTCGATCACCCGGCCCTCCCCATCCAGGATCAGGCGCAGATCCCCGCTGATCCACTCCCAGGGGGCCTGACCCTCCACCACAAAGAGCGTGCAGAGGGCCGGCCAGCGACAGCGCACCTCAGCGGACTCCAGGGAGGGGAACCGCTGGCGGACGGCGGCCGCGGCCTCCTCCGGGTTCACCCAAAAAATGTGCAGGCCATCGATCCCCGCGGCCGCGGCCAGCGCGTCCGGCGAAAGCGTCCGCGCCCCGGCCACATCCAGGCGGGTGTAGAAGGCCTCATGCCCCAGAAGGATCCCCCCACCGATCAGCCAGAGCCCCAGCAACCCCAGGGCGGCCAGCCGGGAGCCCACCGGCCGCCACGCCCAGAGGGCCACCGCCATCGGGGCCGGGCTCACCGCGTGGAGGGTCCGCCGTCGTCTTCTTCCCGCGCGCGGCGATCGTGAAGAGCGGAAAGCCATGTCAACCCCTCATAGGAGATGGCGTCCCGCCGGCGATCGGCGTAGCGCTCCAGGGCCAGCTCGATCAACCGGTCCAGCAACGCCGGATACGGCAACCCGCTGGCCTCCCACAGGCGCGGATACATGCTGACCGCCGTGAAGCCCGGGATGGTGTTGATCTCGTTCACCACCAGCTCCCCGGTCTCCCGGGAGAGCAGGAAGTCCACCCGCGCCATGCCGCAGGCGTCGATGGCCCGGAAGGCCGCGATGGCCAGGGCGCGGACGCGCTCCGCTAACTCCTCCTCCAGGGGAGCGGGGATCACCAGCTGCGTGCGGTCGTCCAGGTATTTCGCCGCGTAGTCGTAGAACTCCCCCGCCGGGATCACCTCCCCGGGGACGGAGGCGATGGGGTCCTCGTTCCCCAGCACGCTCACCTCGATCTCCCGGGGAGATGGGATGGCCCGCTCCACCAGCATCTTGCGCCCATAGCGGGCCGCCTCGGCCAGGGCCGCCGGCAGCTCCTCCCGCCGCTTCACCTTCGAGACGCCGACGCTGGATCCCAGGCAGGCGGGCTTTACAAAACAGGGGAAGCCGATCTCCCGCTCCACCCGCTCCATCACGCCCTCCGGATCCCGCTCCCACTCCCGTCGGAAGACCACGATGTAACGGGCCACGGGCAGGCCGTGGGCCCGGAAGATGTCCTTCATCGCCACCTTATCCATCCCCACCGCCGAGGCCAGCACCCCTGCCCCGACGTAGGGAATGTCCGCCAGCTCCAGCAAGCCCTGGATGGTGCCATCTTCCCCGAAGGGTCCATGCAGCACGGGGAAGATCACGTCCACCTGCGGGATGCCATCGGCGTGCACCCCCGGGATGAGCTCGCGGCGCTCGGCGCGGGCGAGGGGAGCCGCCGACTCCGGCTCCACCACCGGCTCCGTTCCGATCAGGTCGGCCATGGTTACGGCACCGCCGGTCAAGGCTTTCATCGGATCCCCCCGGGTCAGCCAGCGGCCCTCTTTCGTGATGCCGATGGGGATGACCTCGTATTTGGTCTTATCCAGCGCCCGGATGACCGACTGGGCCGACAGGAGGCTCACCTCGTGCTCCCCCGACCTCCCGCCGAAGAGCACCCCCACACGGATCCGCCGTTTCATCTTCCCACTCCCCGATCATCTCGATCTCCGGCTCCAGGAGGACGCCGAACCGCTCCCACACGCGGCGTTGCGCCTCGGCCATCAAGGCCCGCACATCCGCCGCGGTGCCGTTCCCTTCGTTGATGAAGAAATTCGCATGCAGGGGAGAGATCACCACGCCCCCGCATCGAGCGCCCTTCAGCCCGGCGGCCTCGATCAGGCGGCCGGCATAATCCCCGGGCGGGTTGCGGAACATGGAGCCGATGCTGGCGCCTCCGGGCTGGGTGCGCCGGCGATAGGCGTGAAAGGCGGCGATGCGCTCCAGCAGGACCTCCGGGTCCGCCGGGCGGAGGGCGAAGCGGGCTGTTAGGACCACCGGCCGTCGGGGATGAGGCCACGTCTTCAGCCGGCTGGTGCGATACCCCAGCTCCAGCTGAGCCGCCGACCATGTCACGACTTCCCCCTCCGGCAGCAGCAGCTCCACCGATTCCAGGCAGCCCGCGATGTCGCCTCCGTGGGCCCCGGCGTTCCCCACCACCGCGCCACCCACCGTGCCCGGGATCCCCACGCCCCACTCCAGGCCGGCCCATCCCCGCTCGGCGCACAGCCGGGCGAGCGTCGAGAGCGCGGCGCCGGAAGCCGCCCACACCCGCCCATCCCGCTCGAAGCGCAGATCCCGCGCCCGGTTCACCACCACCAGCCCCCGCACCCCCCGATCGGAGACCAGCACGTTCGATCCACCCCCCAGCAGGGTCACCGGGATCCCATCGGCCCAGGCCGCCCGGACCACCTCCGCCAGCGCCGGGACCTCCTCCACGATCACCAGGGCGTCGGCGGGCCCGCCGATGCGGGCGGTGGTGAAGCGGGCCAGCGGGACCCCTCGCCGGAGCGTCAACCCCCATCGCCGGAGGACCGTGGTCAACGCCTCGCCGGGGAGGGCCATCGGGCGTGACATCATCCTTCCTCCGAAGCCTTCAGCGCTTCCAGCAAACGCTCCCCTACCCGATAGACGTCGCCGGCCCCCAGCGTCAGCACCACATCCCCCGGCCGCACATAGCGACGCAGGAAGTCCACCGCGGCCTCGAAATCCGGGACGCATTGGGCGTCCGAATGGGTCATCCGCCGCAGGATGTCCTCGCTGCGCACCCCCAGGGTGTCCGTCTCCCGGGCGGCGTAGATGGGGAGCAGGAGGACGTGATCCGCATCCTCGAACGCGGCCGCGAACTCCTCCAGCAGGGCCCGGGTTCGGCTGTAGGTGTGCGGCTGGAAGACCACCCACAGGGAGCGGCCGGGATAACGGGCGCGGGCCGCCCGGAGAGTGGCCCGGATCTCCCCCGGATGGTGCGCGTAATCGTCGATGACCCGCACGCCCCGCACTTCCCCCTTCACCTCGAAGCGCCGGGCGGTCCCGGGGAACCGGCTCAGGGCCTCCCGCGCCGTCTCCAACGGGATCCCCACGGCCTCCGCGACGGCGAGGGCGGCCAGGGCGTTCAGCCCGTGATGGTGGCCGGGGACCGGGAGGCTCAGGACGCCGGCCTCCCGGCCCTCGCGGAAGAGCTCGAAGCGATCCACCGCGAGGGGGCGCGCCCACCAGTGGGCTGGCGGCCCCCATCCGTATCGGATCACCCGTCGGCCCTGGCGCTCCAGAAGATCGGCCAGGCGCCGCGCCTCGGGATCCGCATGACAGATCACCAGGAGCCCCTCCGGCGGCACCTGCTCCGCAAAGGCCTGAAAGGCCTCAAAGAACGCCTCCGGCGTCGGATAACAGTCCGGATGATCGTGCTCGATGGTCGTCACCACCGCGATGCGGGGTCGGAGACCCAGGAACATCCGGTCGTATTCGTCGGCCTCCACGATGAAGAGATCCCCCCGCCCGGCCCGGGCGTTGCGGCCCAGCCCGTGGATCAGCCCGCCGACGATGAAGGTGGGATCCCGCCCGGCGGCCATGGCGATCCAGGCGATCATCCCTGTGGTGGTGGTTTTCCCGTGGCTGCCGGCGATGGCGATCCCCCAACGATCCGCCATCAGGGCCCCGATCACCGCCTCCCGTTTCACCACCGGTCGTCCCTGCGCCTCGGCGGCGCGGACCTCCGGGTGGTCCGTCGGCACAGCGGAGGATCGCACCAGCACCTCCGCCTCCCCCACATGGGCGGGGTCATGGCCGATGTGGACCGGGACGCCGAGGGCGCGAAGGGTCTCCACAAACGGCGAGGAGGCCCGGTCGCACCCGCTCACCCGGTAGCCGGCCTCATGCAGCACGATGGCCAGGGCCGAGAGCCCGGCCCCCCCGATCCCGATCAGATGAAAAGCCATGCCCGGTCGCAAAGAGAACATTTTCATCCTCTTTTTGTAGGAGGGGCTTTCGCCCCGAACTTTCCGTCTTTGAGACCCCAAAGGTCACGGATGAAGGCCGCCCCCCCACAATCCCAAACCTTCCGCCTTCGATGACGCAAAGGTCGCGGCGAAAGCCGCTCCTACCCAAACACATCGTTCTTTTTGTAGGAGGGGCTTCAGCCCCGAACCCCTGCCTTCAAGATCCCAAAGGCCACGGATGAAGCCGCCCCCCACAATCCCAAACCTTCCGCCTTCGATGACGCAAAGGTCGCGGCTGAAGCCGCTCCTACCCAAACACATCGTTCTTTTTGTAGGAGGGGCTTTAGCCCCGAACCTCCTGCCTTCAAGATCCCAAAGGCCACGGATGAAGCCGCCCCCCACAATCCCAAACCTTCCGCCTTCGATGACGCAAAGGTCGCGGCTGAAGCCGCTCCTACAATAATTTGCTCAAAGGTAGAAGATCAACAGCATAAACAAGACGATGACCACCGCGAAGTAGAGCAGCGGCGGTTTGATCACCGCCGGTGGCATCCAGCCGAGCAGGTCGAGGACCGGGCTGGTGGGCGCCGGGGGCTGGATCACCTCCGGGAACGGGTAGCCGGCACGGTGCAGGAAGAACAGGATCGATCCGGCGATCAGCCACCCATTGATGGCGCCGGCGGCGAAGCCGGCGATGATCTCCACGCCTTTCTCCCGCTTGGCCCGTCCGGCCAGCTGCACCGAGAGGGCCGGGCCGGCGTAGCCGAAGATCGCCGCCAGGGCGATGGCGATGGTCTCGGCGAAGAAGCCGGTGGCGGGATCCCGGGTGAGGGACTCCCAGATCGCGGGGGCGAACTGCTGCAGCAGGCTGAACAGGAACATCACCCCCACGATGGAAGTGCTGACCAGGATCTCTTTCGCCACCCCCCGCAGGGCGCCGATCAACGCGAACACGATGACGAAAGCCCAGAAGACGGCATGCAGCGCGATCATCCCGCCCTCCCCTGCGCCGGGCGCTTTTCCGGATATGGGGTGGGAGCGGCCAGACGCTGCACCAGCGCGGCCAGCCGCTCCGCTGCCTCCGGGCGGGCCAGCGCTGCCATGCTCCGGCGCATCCCCAGCAGACGGTCCGGATCCTGGAGCAGCGTCCGCACCACCTCTCCCAGCCGTTCCTCGATCTCCTCATCGGGGATCCTCACCGCGCCTCCATGGCGGACGAGATAGGCGGCGTTGCGCTCCTGATGGCGCCGCACGTAGGGATAGGGCACCAGCACCGCCGGCAGCCCGAACAGCGGGAGCTCTCCCAGGGTCGAAGCCCCCGCCCGACAGACGGCCAGGTCCGCCATCGCCAGCGCCTCCCCCATCTCTTCCTCCAGATACGCGACCGGCTGATAACGCGCCCGGACCTCTGAAGGCAGCGCCGCCCGCCGCGCCTGCATGCGCTCGAGGTCCGCCGGCCCGGTGAGGTGCAGCACCTGGGCCTCCATCACCAGCGCCTCCAGATGTCGATCCACCGCCCGGTTCAGCCGGCGCGCCCCACGGCTGCCTCCGAACACCAGCACCACCGGGAGGTCCTCCGCAAACCCCCAGCGGGCGCGGCCGCGCCGACGGGCCGCCTCCCGATCCCGCGCCGCCGCCATCAGGCGGCGCCGCACCGGATACCCCGTGACCGTCACCGGTCGTCCCCGGAAAAAGGGCTGGGCTTCCGGGGCCGTCACGGCCACGTGGGCGGCCAGGCGCGTGAGCAACCGCACCGCCATCCCCGGCTCCAGGTCCGGCAGATACACCAGGATGGGAACCCCGGCCCGGGCCGCTGCCAGGGCGGCCGGGACGGCGGCGAAGCCCCCGGTGGTGAAGAGAACCTGCGGGCGCTGCCGGGCCATCGCCTGCCACGCCTGCCGAACCCCCCGGGCGATCCGCCACAGCCCCCGCAGGGCCCCTCGAGGCCCCAGCCCGTATACCCCGCCGGCCTCCACCGGGAGGAACGCAAAGCCCCGGGATGGGATCAGCCGGGCCTCCATTCCCTCCGGCGTGCCAACCCAGATCACCTCCAGGTCCGGCTCAACGTCCTGCAGCGCCTCGGCGACGGCCAGCGCCGGGTAGATGTGCCCGCCGGTCCCCCCCGCGGCGATCCAGATTCGCATCCCGTATCCTCCTGGCCACGCTGAGCAGGATCCCCGCCCCGATGAGCTCGCTGAGCAACGCGGATCCGCCGTAGCTGATGAACGGCAACGGGAGCCCTGTGAACGGGAGCACGCCGGTCAGCCCGCCCAGGTTAATCAACCCCTGCCAGGCAATCCACAGGGTTACCCCCAGGGCCAGCAGCCCCCCAAACGTGTCCGGGGCGCGGCTTGTCGTGATGAACCCCAGGATCACCCAGGTGGTGAGCATAAGGATGAGCAGCATCACTCCGACGAACCCGAAGGCCTCCCCCACCACCGCAAAGGCGCTGTCGGAATGCGGCAGCGGCACCTGTCCGCTCAGGGTATACCCGATCGCCCCGGGCCCTTTCCCGAACAGCCCGCCGGAGCGGATGGCCTCCCATACCGCCCCCAGATGGGAGCCGGCCCCGCCCGTCCCCTGCAGGATCTGCAGATAACCGGAAAGCCGGGCCATGGCGTGGGGATGCACGGCGATGAGCCCTGCGAACGCTCCGGCCCCCAGGACCACCCCGGCGAGGATCTGGAGCACCGTGGCGCCGGAGGCGATGAACATCCAGGCGGCCACCAGCCCGATCAACAACCCTGTCCCCAGATCCGGCTGCAGGAAGATCGGGATCACCGCCAGGCCCAGCACCAGCAGGAAGGGGATGAACCCCCGATGGAACTCCCGCAGCCGCTCCCCTTTGGTGGGCAGCCAGGTCGCCAGATAGAGGACGAGGATCGGCTTGACGAACTCCGAAGGCTGGAAGGAGCCCCCGGAGAAGGCGCGCCGGGCCCCCAGCCGGTCCTCCCCGAAGATCAGCACGGCGATCAGGGAAAGCACGCCGATGGCCATCAGGGGGATGGAGAGCCGCTGCAGGCGGTGGTAGTCCATCCGCCAGAGAACGAGGAGGCCAACGATCCCCAGGAGGGCCGCCACCGCCTGGCGCCGGACGAAATAGAAGGGATCCTCGAAGGCGTGCCGCGCCAGGTAGTAGGTCGCGCTGTAAACCAGCAACAGGCCGAAGAGCACCAGCACGGCGAGCACGACGAGCAACCCCAGCTCCAGGGGCGTGAGGGGAAGCGGCGAGGCCGGAAGCCTGCTTCGAGCGATCGCCAGGTCATGCCACCTTCTTCGCGCAGCGATCATGACAGCGCCTCCACCAGCTGACGGAAATGCATGCCGCGCTCCTCGAAATCCCGATAGGCGTCGAAGCTGGTTCCCCCGGGGGAGAGGAGCACTACCTCTCCCGGCCGGGCCAGCCCGGCCGCCCGGGCCACCGCCTCCTCCAGGGTGGCCACCCGCTCGAGATGCTCCAGAAACACCCCGTCCACCCGGGCGCGGGCCGCCCGGGCGGCCTCCACGATGCGATCCCCCAGCTCCCCGAAGGCGATCAGCACGCGAACCCGGCGGGCGATGACCTCCGCCGTCTCCTCCCAGGGGAGACCTTTATCCCGCCCGCCTGCCAGCAGCACGATGGGCTCCTCAAAGGCCTCCAGGGCCACCCGAACCCGCTCCGGCGTGGTGGCGATCGAGTCGTTCACATAGAGCACGCCCCGCACCTCCCGCACCCGCTCCAGCCGGTGCGGCACCCCGGAGAACGTGAGGACAGCCTCCCGGATGGCGCCGATGTCCGCGCCCAGGCTGCCCGCCACGGCCGCCGCCGCCAGGACGTTCCACAGATTATGACGACCCCGCAAACGCACCTCCTCCACGCGACAGATCGGCCAGGCCTCGGAGCCCAAGCGCAAGAAGAGGGTTCCCTCCCGCAGGAACGCTCCCCGCGCCACCTCCCGCTCGCGGCTGAAGAACCGCAGCCGCCCCCGCACCGCCGCCGCCAGGGACCGGGCGTTCGGGTCGTCATACCCCAGAACCGCCACGTCCTCAACGTCCTGGAAGTCCAGGATGCGCTGCTTGGCCGCGATGTAAGCTTCCATGGTCTTGTGACGGTCCAGATGGTTGGGCGCGATGTTCAGCACCGCCGCCACCCGCGGGCTGACCGTCATGATCTCCAGCTGGAAGCTGGACAGCTCCAGGATCACGCGGTCCTCCGGACCGATCTCCTCCACGAACTCGATGAGGGGATTGCCGATGTTGCCGCCCACCCAGGTGCGGAAGCCCGCCGCCTGGCACATCGCCCCCACCAGGGCAGTCGTCGTCGTCTTCCCCGAGGTGCCGGTGATCCCCGCCGTCCACCCCCGGCACCGCTCCAGAAACAGCTGGGCGTCGTTGGCCAGGGGGATCCCCCGCCGGACGGCCTCCTGGACGATGGGGATGTCCAGAGGGACTCCCCCGCTCAGACAGAGGAGGTCGCAGCCCTCCAGCAGAGAGAGGGGATGGTCCCCCAGCACATAACGCACCGGCAGACCCTCCAGGGCCTGGAGGAACCTCCCCAGGCGCTCGGCGGGCTGCCGATCGCTCACCGTGACCTCGGCGCCCTGCCGCACCAGCCAGCGGGCCAGGGCCGTGCCCTGCCGGCCCAGCCCCAGGATGACCACCCGCGCGCCCTTGAGCTCCCGCATCCGACCTCACCTCACAGCAACGCCAGGGCCACGCCGATCATCGCCGACCAGATGGCGATGAGCCAGAACCGCTGCACCACCTGGGTCTCCGACCAGCCCAGCAGCTCGAAGTGATGATGAAGCGGACTCATCCGGAACAGGCGCTTCCCCTTCGTCCACTTGAAGTAAGCCACCTGCAGGATGACCGAGAGGGTCTCGGCCACCGGGATGAGGGCGATCACCGGCAACAGCAGCCACTGCCCGGTCATCAACGCCACCACCCCCAGGGTGGCCCCCAGGGCCTGGGAGCCCACATCCCCCATGAACAGCTGGGCCGGGTGCGCGTTGAACCACAGGAAGGCCATGCAGGCCCCCACCACGATGAAGGCGAAGGTGGCCAGATAGATCTGGCCCTGGAGATAGGCGATCACCCCGTAGGCTATGAACGACGTGGCCGTGATGATCCCCGCTAGGCCATCCAGCCCATCGGTGAGGTTGATCGCGTTGGCCGAGCCCACGATGATGAACACGGCGATGGGCAAGTAAAGCAACCCGATGTCGATCTTCTGGGGCACCGTGGGGATGGCCATGCTGCGCAGGCCCATCCCGAAGTGCAGCACCAGCGCCAGCGCGGTCCCCAGGACGATCTGGATCGGGAACTTGTGGCGGGCCAGCAACCCATTGCCCCCCCGCGTGCCCATCCAGTCGTCCACTGCCCCCAGGGCCCCGAAGGCCAGCATCGCCGCCACCGGCACCAGGATCGATCGCCCGATCAACTGATCCCCTGCCCAGCCCATCTGACGCAGGAACGCCCGTCCGGCCGCGGTGTTGGCGATCAGGTTCCCAAGGTTCAGGACGAGGGTCAGGATCACCACCGGCAACACGATCATCAGGCCGCCCATGGTAGGCGTCCCCACCTTCACCTGATGCGTGCGCGGCCCCTCGATCCGGATCTTCTTCCCGACCCCGTTGGCTCGCAGCCAGCGGATCAGCGGCGGCCCCCAGATCACCGCCAGCAGGAAGGACAGACCGCCCATGAACAACGCCTGCGCCACTCGACCTCCTTGTCCAGCGGGAATGAGACCGACGGGCCGGCAACCCCGCCGCCTTCCTTCATCCCTCACACAGGGCGTTCACGATCTCCTCCATCCGCAGGCCCCGGGAGCCCTTCACCAGGACCACATCGCCGGGCTTCAGGATGCGGCGGAGGATCTCGATGGCCTCGGCGTTCGAGTCGCAGACCCACACCCGGTCCGCCGGCAGGCCCACCGCCATCGCCTCCCGGGCGATGATGCGCGCCCGAGGCCCCACGGTGATCAGGAGGTCCACCACCGTCCCCGCTCGCCCGCCCACCAGCCGATGTCCCTCGACCTCATACGTCCCCAGCTCCAGCATATCCCCCAGCACCGCGATCTTGCGGCCCTCCAGCTCCGCCAGCAGGTTCAGCGCGGCCAGCATCGACGGCGGGCTGGCGTTGTAAGTGTCGTCCAGGATGATCGAGCCGTTCAGCCCGGGCACCGCCACCAGGCGCAACTGCGCCCGCGGGTCCCGCAGGCCGGCGAAGATCTCATCCCAGGTCAACCCCTCCAGGATCCCCACGGCGATCGCCCGCAGGGCGGTGTGCACGCTGTGCCGGCCCAGCAGGGAGACCCGCACCCGCCGGAAGGTCTCTCCCCGATAATGAAGATCGAAGCGGATCCCCTCCAGCCCTTCGCTCACGATCTCATCCGCCCACAGGTCCGCCTCCGGATCCAGCCCGTAAAAGAACACCCGCGCCCGGGTCCGCCCCGCCATCTCCCGCACGTAAGGATCGTCCCGATTGAGGACGGCTACCCCATCCTCGGGCAGGGCCTCCACCAGCTCGGCCTTGGCCGCCGCGATGGCCTCCATGCTCCCCAGGCGCTCCAGGTGGACCGGGCCCACCATGGTGACCACGCCCACGATGGGGCGGGCGATGGCGCAAAGGGCCGCGATCTCCCCTCGCGCATACATCCCCATCTCCAGCACCGCCCGCTGATGGCGCGGCGTCAGCCGGAGCAACATCAGGGGCAGGCCGATCTCGCTGTTTAAGTTCCCTTCGCTCTTCAACGTCTCATAACGCCGGGAGAGCACAGCCCAGGTCAGCTCCTTCGTGCTGGTCTTCCCCACGCTCCCCGTGATCCCGATCACCCGCACCGGGAAGCGCGCCCGCCACCATCCCGCCCACCGGTGGAGGGCCTCCAGGGTCCGCGAGACCCGAAAGCACACCGGGAGCTCCAGGGACTCCGGCCAGGGCCCTCGCTCCAGGTCCACCTGCATCGCCCCCTCGGACACCTCCTGATGGACCAGGGCGGCGATCGCCCCGCGCTGGAAGGCGTCCCCGACATAGCGATGGCCGTCGGTCCGCTCCCCCGGCAGGGCGATGAACACATCCCCCTCCCCGCAGACCCGGGAGTCGATGGACACATGGCGGATCGGGATCTCCCAGGGAGGACGCCGCCCGCTCAGGGCCTCCGCCAGATCCGCCAGGGTCATCCCCTGAACCGCTACACGCATTCCGCTGTTCTCCGCCATCCCCAATGCTCCTGAACACGCTGGCCGGCAGCTGAGGTCACCGGCCCTCCGGGGAGCCCGAGGGCGGGATCCCTAAAATCGGGAGGATCCGCGCCGCGATCCGGGCGAAGACCGGAGCGGCTTCCTCCGAGCCCCAGGGGGAACGCCGGGGCCGATCCAGCTTCACCAGGATCAGCACCTGGGGATCCTCCACCGGGCCGAACCCCACGAACGAGGCGATGGTGTCCCGGGGATCGTAGCCCACCGGCGTGGGGATCTGCGCCGTCCCGGTCTTGCCTGCCATCCGGTAGCCCGGCACCCGGGCCTTCACCGCCTCCCGTTCGATCACCGCCGCGAGCATCTCCCGCAGGGTCCGCGCTGTCTCGGCCGAGATGGCCCGCCGCCGGACCCGGGGCTCGACGCGCTGGATCCCCTGGGCGGTTCGGAGCTCCCGCACGATGAAGGGCCGCATGATCAGGCCGTCGTTGGCCACCGCGGAGACGGCCACCGCCATCTGCAACGGGGTCACGGACACCGCCTGGCCGAAGGACTGACGCCCCAGGTCCGCCTCCCGCCAATCCGGGTCCCCATAGGCCCGGAGCTGACCCGCCATCTCATAGGGCAGATCCACATCGGTTGGTTCCCCGATCCCGAAGGCATGCAGGGCCGCGTAGAAGCGCTCCGGGCCCAGAAGGCGGACCAGATACGCAGCGCCCACGTTGCGGGAGTAGATCAGCAGCTCGGTCATATCCAGCCAGCCCCGCCCTCCGGGATAGCGATCCTGATCCCAGTTGCAGATCGGGGCCCCTCCGAACTCCACGCACCCCTGATCCATATAGCGGGTCTCCGGGCGGACGACGCCGGCCTCCAGGGCGGCCGCCATCGTCAGGATCTTGAAGACCGAGCCCGGCTCATACAGATCCTGGACGATCGGATTGCGCGCGTTGCGCTCCAGGGTCTCCGGCGCGTTGGGATCGAAGGCGGGCAGGCTGACCATGGCCAGGATCTCCCCGGTGCGCGGGCGCAGGACCAGAGCGTCCCCGCGCTGGGCTCCGCTCTCCTGAAGGCCCCGGGCCAGCTCCTCCGCCACCACCGCCTGGATCGTTCGGTCCAGCGTGAGGACCACGTCCCCGCCGGGCTCCGGCTCCTCCAGGGCCGCCTCCTCCAGCGGCAGGGGGCGCCCCTCGGCGTCCACCGGCACCCGCAGGATCACCGCTCTCCCGCTCAGCACTCCATCATAAGCCCGCTCCACCCCGCTGGCCCCTCGCCGTCCCTCCACACCTCGGGCGTCCGACCCGAAGACGACGAAGCCCGTCACCGGGCCGAGCAATGCGCCCTCCGGGTAAATCCGCTTCCAGTAAGGTGTCACCCGGACCCCCCGCAGCCCGGCCTCCTCAATGCGACGGGCGATCACCCGGGCAAGGTCCTCCGGCACCTCCCGGGCGATCGGGAGCTGCCACCAGGTATCGGGCCAGCTCCGGGCGGCCTCCTGAACGGAGAAACCCAGCAGCGGGCTCAGAACCTCATCCACCCGGCGCAGCCACGCCGCCCGCCGTTCCGGATCCCCCCCATAGGCGATGGGGCGATATTCCAGGACGACCTGATAACGCGGGACATCCAGGGCCAGCACCGCCTCTCTCCGATCCAGGATACGGCCGCGGCGGGCCTCCAGGCGGAGCTCCAGCGTCTGAACCCCGAGGAGCCCCCCCGGCGCATAAAACGACAAATGGATCAGCCGGGCCACCACCAGCCCCAGCATCAGGGCGAGGGCGAACGCGGCCGGTTGCCAGCGCAGGGTGGGCGGGACCTCCCTCATGGCCGCATCCCCGGCGTCGGGCGCGGCGCCGGCAGGGAAAGGGGGAGCGCCGGAGCGCCCTCCCCCGGGAGGAAGCCCATCGCACGGGCCCGCTCCACCAGGCGTGGGATCGCGCTCTCCCGGGCGATGATCTCCTCCATGGCCGCGTTCTCCCGCTCCAGCGCCGCCCGGACCTCGCTGAGCTGTTGAACGATCTGCCCCTGTTCCACCGCAGCCGTGGAGAGCAGCGTGAACAGAAGGGAGAAGGCCGCGATGAACAGGATCCCCCCCACTGTTGTCAGCAACACCCGTCGTCGGCGGCTCATCGTCAAGGCACACCGCGAACGATTCGTGTGGGATCTTCCAGTCGCTCGGCGATGCGCAGGCGCGCGCTGCGCGCCCGCGGGTTGATCTGGACCTCCTCCTCGGACGGACGGATGGGCTTGCGGGTCACCAGGCGCAGGGTGGCCCGATGCCCGCACGTGCAAACCGGGACCTGCGGCGGGCAGAGGCAATCCCGGGATTCGCGCTGAAAGAACGTCTTCACGATGCGATCCTCCAGGGAATGGAAGGCGATCACCGCCAGGCGCCCTCCGGGCCGGAGCAGGGAGACCGCCTGGGGGAGGGCCTGCTCCAGCGCCTGCAGCTCCTCGTTGACGGCGATCCGCAGGGCCAGGAACGTCCGCGTCGCCGGATGCTGATCCTCCCGTCCGCGCCCGACCACCCGCGCGATCAGCTCCGCCAGCTCCGTGGTGGTGCGGATGGGCCGGTTTCGCACGATGGCCCGGGCGATGCGCCGGGCGAAGCGCTCCTCCCCATAGCGCCGGATCACCTCCGCCAGCTGCTTCTCCGGCCACCGGTTCACGATCTCCGCCGCCGGGATCCCATGGCCCGGGTCGTAGCGCATGTCCAGGGGACCCTCGATCTGAAAGCTGAACCCCCGATGGGGATCCGAGAGCTGCCACGACGAGAGCCCCAGGTCGAACAGGATCCCGTCGACCTCCAGGAAGTCATAGCGCACCGCGATCCGCCGCAGCTCCGCATAAGAGCCGTGGACCAGGACCGCGCGTTCGCCGAAGGGGCGCAGGCGCTCCCGCGCCCGCTCCAGCACCTCCGGGTCCCGATCGATCCCCAGCAGGCGGCCATCCGGCGCGGAGCGCTCCAGGATGGCGGCGGCGTGTCCTCCGCCGCCCACGGTGGCATCGATGTAGACGCCGCCCGGGCGGACCTGCAATCCCTCCAGCACCTCGCGCAACAGAACCGGGATGTGCATCGTGCCGCTGCTCAGGGATTCCGCCGGATCCGATCCGCTACACCTGCAACCCGATCCAGTGCTCGGGCGGGATGCGGCCGTTCTGAAAGCGCTCCAGGATCTCCTGCCACGCGGACGGGGACCAGATCTCCAGGTAGGTATGAACCCCGACGATGACCGCCTGACCTTCCAGGCCGGCGTAGGCCCGGAGGGAGGCCGGGATGAGGATGCGGCCCTGCTCGTCGGGGACCACATCGAAAGCCCCTCCGAAGAAGAAACGGCGCCACTCCCGCGCCTCGGGGGCGGTCAGGGGCAGCTGGCGGATTCGCTCCGCGACGCGGTGCCACTCCGGGAGCGTGAACAGATACAGGCAGGGCTCCAGGCCCCGGGTCAGCACCGCCCCCGCCGCAAAAAAGGGACGATAGCGCGCCGGGAGAAACATCCGTCCCTTCGCGTCGATCCCATGCCGGTATTCCCCCAGGAACATCGGGGTCTCCCCCGGGGAAGCCACCGGCCGCTCCGCTTCCGCCTTGCGCCGCCCTCTCGTCCCCACCACTCTCCTCCACTTCTCCCCACTCTACGCCTCCATTATATGAATCCGCCCCACCTGCACAAGGGATTTGGGAAACCTTAACGGAGCGTTTGGGTTATCTGGGATATGCGGGGCCGCTCGGGGCGCGCCCGACGTCGAGGAGGGGGCGAGGGAGCCATCCGCGGATGGGAAGCGCGAAGGCTCATGTTCCCGAATGATCGGAGAAGGGCAGAGGCCACCTGCTCCCCTCTCGCTGCGCCGGTGGATGGGGAAGGGCGCCTGCCGGCGTCCGAAGTTCCATCCCATCCGGATGGAGCGGAGAGAGGTGTGCCCCGATTTTGTCGGGCCTGGCCGCGTTGCAGGACCACTGCGAGCAGTTGTCCTACGATCTGGGGACACACCCGCAGAGAGCGAGGAAAAGCGGCAGGCGTTCGTTTCGATTAAAATAGAGGGGAAAATCAGAAGCCCGAAGGCGGTTTCCGGCGGCGGACGCCTCGGGGGTCATCTCCCTGAGCGGGAGGAGCGTTCATGTGGGCCGTCTACCTGAACCGTGGCCTGGAGATCCGGCGGGACTATCCCATCCCTTCCCCGCCGCCCGGGGAGGCGCGGATCCGGGTGAAGCTGGCCGGCATCTGCAACACCGACCTGGAGCTGATGCGGGGTTATCTGAACTTCCGCGGCGTGCCCGGCCATGAGTTCGTCGGCGTCGTCGAAGAGGCCCCGGATCATCCGGAGTGGGTGGGGAAGCGGGTGGTGGGTGAGATCAACGCCGCCTGCGGCGTCTGCCCCACGTGCCGCGCCGGACGGCCCACCCACTGCCCGAACCGGACGACCCTGGGCATCTCCGGGCGGGATGGGGCCTTCGCGGAGTATCTCCTCCTGCCGGTGGTGAACCTGCACGAGGTGCCCCCCGAGATCCCGGATGAAGCCGCCGTGTTCGTCGAGCCCCTGGCCGCCGCCCTGGAGATCCCCGAGCAGATCCACATCCACCCCACGGATCGGGTGGTGGTGCTGGGCGACGGCAAGCTGGGCAACCTCGTCGCCCAGGTCCTGCAGCTCACCGGCTGCGACCTGCTCGTCGTGGGCCGGAACCCGAACAAGCTGGCGCTGCTGGCCCGACGCGGGATCCCGGTGGCCCACGTGGAGGACGCAGGCGAGCTCTCCGCCGATGTGGTGGTGGAATGCACCGGCTCCCCCGAAGGCTTTCATCTGGCCCGCCGCTGGGTGCGCCCCCGGGGGACTCTGGTGCTGAAGAGCACCTATCACGGCACCGTCGAAACCAACCTCACCATGGTTGCTGTGGACGAGGTGGCAGTGATCGGATCCCGTTGCGGTCCTTTCGAGCCGGCCCTCCGGCTCCTGCGCCAGGGGCTGGTGGACGTCCAGCCGCTGATCCACGCCCGTTACCCCCTGCAGGAGGCCGACAAGGCCTTCGAGCACGCCGCCCGCAAGGGAGTGCTGAAGGTCCTGCTGGAAGTTTCCCCATGACGCGCTGGGAAGCGATCCGCAACGGATCGATCCTTTTCTATCGGTTCGCGGATCCCCCGTGGGGGGAGATCCCCCACGGCTTTCTGACGCGCCGGGGCGGGGTCAGCGCGCCGCCTTTCGCTTCCCTGAACCTCAGCCACTCGGTGGGCGATGATCCCGCCGCCGTGGCGGAGAACCTCAGACGGGCCTTCGCCGCGGCCGGCCTGCGACCCGAAGAGACCGTCACCGCCTGGCTGGTCCACGGGAACCGGGTCCTCGTCGTGGACGCCCGGCATGGTGGAGCGGCCCTCGAAGGCGTGGACGGGTTGATCACGGCGGAGCGGGGGCTCGCCCTGTTCATGCGGTTCGCCGATTGCATCCCGGTTCTGCTCGCCGATCCGGATCTCCCGGCGGTGGGCCTGGTGCATGTGGGCTGGCGAGGCCTCGCGGCCGGCATCCTGGAGTCCGCCCTGGAGGCCTTCGAGCGGCATCTGGGCCGCGGACCCTCGGCCCTCCACGCCGCCCTGGGTCCCGGCATCGGGGGCTGCTGCTACGCTGTCGGCCCTGAGGTCATCGAGGCCCTGAGCCCCCGGCTGGGCCCTGCCCTCCTGTTGCGCCGCCGGAACGGCGCCTGGCACCTGGATCTTCCGGAGGCGGTCCGCCTTCATCTGCGACGCCTGGGCGTGCCCGCCGTGATCACCGCCGGGATCTGCACCGCGTGCCACACCGGGCTCTGGTTCTCCCATCGTGCGGAACACGGAAGGACGGGACGCTTTGGGGTCTGGATCCGAAACCCCTAAGGGAACCCCTTCCCCCGCGCCGATCCGCGAGACCGCCCCGGTCCCGGTCCGGCGCCGCCGGTTCCGTCCCGGGACGGAGGAGAGCCCCTTTCATCGATTCATGGTTTTCCTGGACCGACTGGAGCGCCTGCCGTGGGGCCTCGTGGGCCTCTGGACGCTGGCCCTAAGCGGCGGGGTGGGGCTGGCGTGGGAGGAGGTCTATCGCTCCCGGATGGCCGGCGCGGTAGCCGCCGGGCTCTTCCTGGCCTTCGCCGCCGGCGACGCGGCGATGCTGATCGGCCTCCCCCGCTGGGGCTATTCCTTCGGCCCTCCCAAGCCGCCCTTCCTGGCCTTCAGCCTGTTCCGTCTCTTCCTGAGCCTGAGCCCGCTCCCGTTGCACCCCTCCCCCTGGGCGGCCAGCCTGGCCCTCATCGGCCACCTGGCCTTCACCGGCAACCTGCTGAACGCCCTGTATCGGGAGCCCTTCCGCCTCACCCTGACGGAGCTGGTCATCGCTTCCCCCAAGCTCCAGGGGATGCCCCCGCTGCGCATCCTTCACCTCACCGATCTCCACCTGGAGCGTCTGACGCGGCGGGAGCAGGAGGTGCTCCGCTGGGCGGAGCAGCTGGATCCCGATCTCATCGTCTTCACGGGTGATCTCCTGAACCTGAGCTACGTCCGCGATCCCATCGCCCAGGCGCAGTGCAGCCGCTTCCTGGAGGCCCTGCAGGCCCCGCTGGGGGTTTACCTGGTGACGGGCACGCCGCTGGTGGACCCGCCGGAGGTCGTGCGGCGGATCCTGTTCGGCTTCACCCACATCACCTGGCTGGATGATCAGATCGCCCGGTTCGGCCAGCTGGCCCATGCGGGCCCCCAGATCTGCCTGATCGGCCTCACCTGCACCCACGACCCGGAGGAGGATGGCCGGCGCCTGCGGGAGCTGATGCGCCAGGTTCCCCCTCAGGCCGTAACCGTCCTGCTCTATCACTCCCCGGATCTTTTCCCGGAGGCCAGCGCCCTGGGGATCGACCTTTACCTGTGCGGCCACACCCATGGGGGTCAGATCCGCCTCCCGGGGATCGGCGCGCTGGTCACGGCCTCCATCTACGGCAAGCGCTACGAGATGGGGCTGTATCGGCGTGGGGGAACCACCATGTATGTGAGCCGGGGGTTGGGGATGGAGGGCCTGGGGATGCCCCGCATGCGCTTGATGTGCCCTCCCGAGCTCGTGCTGATCCACCTCCAGGGAGATGAGGCGTGAAAGATCTCCATCCCCTTATGCTCCTTCGGAGGGACCGCCATGCGGCAACGGATTGAGACGGCCCTCTCCGTGCTTCTGGCCCTGGCCGTCGCAGGGGTGGGCTGCGGGATCTGCCTGATCGGGACCCTGGCCGCCCGCGGGGATCTCCGATGGCAGCTGGGATCCGATCGCTATCGCATGTGGTTGATCCGGGAGCGGGAGGGAACGGGCCTGGCCCTCTCCCGCACCGCCCCCTTTCGGAACCCGCAGGGCGCCATGTGCCAGCGCACCCATGTCTGGTTCTGGCTCTGGGCCCCCCGGGTTGAACTGCAACAGGTGGACTACGAGGAGTGCCCTCCCGGAGGCTCGTGGATCCCGCAACCCGGGAGGGCGACCTGGGCTATCATAGAGGCGATGAAGGACCCTCTTCACGGGGAGGATCATCGGTGCGCCGCGATCGATGGGGGTTGTTCATCGGGGGTTTGCTGGGGGCGCTCTTCGGGGTGCTGGCCGCCTATCTTTACCTGAAGGCCCGACGGGAGCGCGGCGGGGACGCCCGCCCCTCCCCAGCCGCCCTGGTCCAGAGCGCCGTCACCCTGGTCACCCTGCTCCGCCAGATCGTCGAGATGGCGGAGGGCAAGGGGCGAAGGGCATAAGCATCGGGAGGCGACGATGGATGAGATCCTGGAACGGGTGAAAGCGAACCGGCCGGCCCTGGAGCGATGGCTGCGCGCCCTCCCGGGCTACGCGGGATACAAGGAGAAGGAGCTGCGGCGGGACGCCGACCGCCTCCTCCGGGAGGCCCTCAGCCGGCGGCTTCGGGAGGCCGCCGACCGGCTGCTCCGGGCCCAGCGTCGCCTGGCCGACCGGGATCTCTCCCGGGTGGAGGAGCTGGACCGTCTCGTCCGTCGCCTCCAGACCCTCGCCGACCGCATTCGCACGGCAAGCTATGGTTACGCCGGCTTCTTCGACGCCCTCCGCATCGAGGAGGCGGAGCTGGAGGCCCTCTACCGGTTCGACGCGGAGCTCCTGGAGCGAGCCGAGGAGCTCCCGAAGGCCGTGGAGGCCCTGGAGCAAGCCGTGGAAGGGAGCGCGGACCTTTCTCTGGCTCTGCGGGGGCTGGAGCAACCCCTTCAGGCCCTGGAGGCCGCCTGGGATCAGCGGGCAGAACGAATGCGGGCCCTCCGTTGAGCGCTGGAGGCAAGACTGCCGGTCTGCCCCCGGCGCTCTCTTCGAGATGCCGGAAGCAGCTTAGGACCTATCCGGAAAGGGTATAGGGCAGCCTTCCCAGGCTGTCCAGGCAGGCTGGAAAGCCTGCCCCACAGATTTTCGGATAGGCGCTTACAGCTCCAGGCATGCCTCCGCGCTCAGCCAGAAAAGCGACCAGCGAACGTCGGAACGGGATTGCCATCCCCGGCTGTCCCATTCCTCCCCGCTCAAATCGTCCCCCGCTTGCTGCCCCCTTTCAGCACATAGAGGTCCCAACTGCCCGCATATCAGCGGATCCGAACTGCCTTCATTTCACCTCCGGATGCTGCTTTCTGTGATTGATCATCCTTTTCCACCGCTGATACCAAGCCGGCGGGCCAGAAGGAGACAGTAAACCTGGCTGATTTCCTCCTCCAGCTTCTCAGCGTCTGGTATCAGCGTAATCGCAGCTTGCGGAGGCCTCACCGCCAGCGCATCGTTTGCCACGTCGTCGAGCCCGATCTGAAGAGACTGCAACCGCACAGCAAGTGGGGGATGAGAATCTGTGGGATGGGCGAGGCGGCCCTTAGCGATTCCCTGGAGAGCCTCGGGCCTTGCATTTTGGAGGACCAGGTCTGCATACCCCTGACTGATGTTTTCGAGAGCGATGCCCTGCCGCATGAGAGCCGCAATGATCCCCTCCCACCCTTCCCAGAGCCCTATAAAGGCGTGAAGCTTGACCAGCGCGGAGGCCAGCGCACGAGGGCTCGTGAGGCTCGCCCCGACCCGATCAGCTTCCAGCTCCCGTTCCCGGCTCAGGCGGCGCTCCGCTATTGAGAAGGACTCCAAGAAATAGCTGAGGACAGCAATGGCGGGAAGCATAGGGATGGAAGAAAAACCCTGCTGTGTGGCATGGAGAGTGGCCAAAGCCGAGACAGTGCCTGCGTAAATCGGATAGAAATATCTGCTGAACTTCGTGTCCTGGCCCTTGAAGTGCCCGAGCTCGTGGCCGATGACGGAGGTTAATTCCTCAACACTCAGGATCCTACATAGCGGTAAGGAACAGTAAAGAGTTCGCCCCTTGAGGCTTCCGCTCAATGAAGCGACGTCTGCCTCTGTCACAAAGAAATTCGGATCAAGGCCGACGACAATATGATCCGGCTTCAAAGAACCAAGCCGTTGCGCAGCTTCTTCGACCAGCATCCAGAGGTCAGGAGCATGCTCTCGCCTCAAAGATTTGCCGATGACGAAGGTCCGAGCCTTCCGGATTGTGGAGAACAAGCCCCGTATCATAGCGATAACCCCGATCAGCGCTCCAACGCTGAGCGCGAGAATGATCCTGGGATAGGGGAGTTCCGGGAAAACTACTGAGATGTAAAACAAAGTGACGATTGCAATAGCAGCGTGAAGAATGATCAGGCCGATCAGCACGAGGGCCGTTAAGTAGAGACCCGGCGTGAACAGAAAGACAAGAAGGGTTCGGTTATTTCTCGCAACACGACCGGCTATGTGGATGAGCAACAACAGAAGGAGACCCACAGCACCTGCTCCAATGGAAACCCGGCTCAGGAGGTTCAAGTTGTTATTCATCCCGCAGAGTTCGGGAAGCTCGGAGGAAAATTCCTGGCAAAGCAAGTCAACCGTGATGTGAGCGAGCTCCGACCCGGTGAGGTCTGGATTCTCCCTTTGGATGACAGATCTCAACCCTGAATTGAGGCGGGCGCGGATTCCTTCCGCCGCGCCGAACCCGATCAATGGAACCGCCAGCAGCAACGCGAGAAGCCGTATTCGATCAATCATTGCCAACCTCCTTTCATCGGGCATCTCCGGTTTCACCGGAGTTCTGTCCCGTGGCTTCCTTCACCTCAATCCTATCTCAATCCTGAAAGTTTTGGAGCCGGGCTTCTATCCCTCCACCACCGTGGGGAAATATCCCCGATCCCGGAGCTCTTTCAGCAGCCGCTCGAGGGCGGCTTCCTCGATGACCACGATGTGGGGGGCGAGCCAGCCCCGGATGGCCGATCCCAGCCCGGTGGCCGCGAGCAGCTCCTGCAGGGTCCACGCGTCCTCCGCCTCCAGGATGGTGACCTCCTCAAACACCTGGACCCGCCGCATGCTGTCCCACACCCGTTCCAGGGCCGTTCGCAGCGCGGCCGTGGGCGGCAGGCCGCAGGCCTCGAAGCGCGACAGGATCTCCTCCGGGCGATAGCCCTCCCGGAACACCGCAGCGATGCGCTCCTCGTCCAGGGCGAAAACGAACGGGGAGCCCATCGGCCGGCCGATCCGACCCGAAAGCCAGAGCAGCGGCGCCGCCTCCGGCCCCGGCCGCACCGACCACGTCCGCTCGTCCAGCCATCGGGTCTCCGGAAGCGACTCCGGCTCCTCCACCCCAGGGCGCTCTCCCCGGATCCAGCGACGCCCCTGAGCGGTCAGACGGAAGGCCCGAAGCGATCCCCCCTCATACGCTAGGGCCACCGCCCCCAGCCAGAACAACGCCCCCTCCAGATAGGCGCGCAGATGCTCGGCGACGGGGACCGGCTCCCGGGCCGGCCGGCCTCGAACCAACCGCCAGGGCTGATCCAGCCGGTCCTCCGCGAAGCCGGGCGGCTGGGCGGCCTCCACCGCCCGGACCAGATCCGTCCAGTCCACCCATTCATCCGGCAGGGTGGCCAGCAACTCGATGAGGGCCTGCCGGCCCCGTCCCCACTCGTAGTAAAGCTGCTCGATCCCCCCCATCCACCCCAGGGATCGCACCAGCCGGACCGTGGGGTCCCGACGTCGAAGCCAGGCGATCTCAAAGCGCGTCGCCCCGCTCCGCCAGATCTCCCACCAGCGGGCGACGGGATCCTCCTCCCCGATGCCCGGAGCGAAGGGGAACGCTTCCCCCGAGCCCTCGCCGGAGAGACGCCAGAGGATCTCGGCGATGAAGGCGGCACCCTCCCACGGCAACCCCATGCGCTCCCCCAGCGCCTCGATGGCGCGGGGATCGAACTCCTCCGCCGGGACCGTCAGCCATTCGTAGGGAGGGGGCGATCCGGCATGGCGGGCGAGGAGCGCTTCTACCTCCTCGGGATCGTGGGGCCATCCCCATAACCAGGGAAAGCGATGCGCCTGGGGATGAACGCGGAGGATCCGGGCGGGCGGCCGCAGGACCCACCAGCGGCGGGCTTCTTCCAGGAGCGGCCGGAGGGGCGGCGCCGCGACCGTCTGTTCAGGAGGAAAGCTGCGATAGACCGTGGCCGGGAACACGGGGAGCGGAAGCCTGGAGAGCGGGAAGGTAGCCGGCAGATGGGCATGGGGGCGCGGCCGCCCATCGTGGCCCAGGGCGCAGGGGATCAGCAGGCCCTGCTGGATGGCCCGACGCCACACGGCCCGGAAGGTCGAGCGATCCCCTTCGGCCCAGCGCATCCAGCGGGCTTCCAGCTCCTCCGGGTCCACCCGCTCCTTGCCGAGCAGGCGGATCAGCCCGAGCAAGCGCTCCAGCTCCGGGTCCAGCTCCTCCCGCCACAGCCCCAGCCGGTAGTAGACGCTGAGCCGGGCGGCCAGGCGCCGCACCAGCTCCGGCTTGCGCCCGCGGGGCAGGGCCCAGCGGCGGCGCCGGGCCAGGCGCAGCAGCTCGAGGGCGGTCTGCGGCTCCAGCTGGGCCTCCAGACGTTGGAGCTCCGCCCGCGCCTCCTCGGGCAACCCTCCCCCATCGAACAGCAGGGCCAGCCAGGCCGCCCCTTCGTGGGCGCAGGGTTTCGCCGACCGGCATCCGCAACCCCGGATCCGCAACGCCTCGGGGGCCAGCGCCTCCTCCGAGCCCGGACGTCGCCAGCGCGTCTCCATCGCTCGCGACTCCGTGGAGATGCCGGCGATCCACACCTCCGAATCCAGCGCCCGCAGGTGCACAGCCCCGGAGGCCCACAGGCGGAAGGCCTCCGCGCGAACCGGATGGGGAAGGAGGTCAAGCAGACGATCCAGATCCATCGGGGGAGGATCCGTTCCCGGCGGACATCTGCGGGGGGAGGGCCCGAGGCCAGGCGGCGACATCGACCACGGCCGGGTGGTAATGCGAGAGCTCCTCGGCCTCCAGGATCTCGTAGCGATACCCCTGTTCGACCAGGAACAGCTGGCGCCAGGCGGCGTAGTCCTGATCCACCGTGTCGCGGGTGACCAGGGTGTAGAAGTGGGCCAGGATCCCGTTCCGCTTGGGCCGCAGGATCCGTCCCAATCGCTGGGCTTCCTCCTGGCGCGAGCCGAAGGTGCCGGAGACCTGGATCAGCACGTTGGCGTCGGGGAGGTCGATGGCGAAATTGCCCACGCGGGAGACCACCAGGCGGCGGATCTCCCCGCGGCGGAGCTGATCGAAGAGCCGCTCCCGCTCCGTCACCGGCGTCCGACCGGTGATCAGGGGGGCGTGGATGGCGCGGGCGATGCGCTCCAGCTGATCCAGATACTGCCCGATGATGAGGACAGTGTCCTCCTCGTGCCGGGCGAGAAGCTGGCGGATCACCGGCTCCTTGGCCGGGTTGGTGGCCGCCAGGCGGTAGCGCTCCTTTTCCGCCGCGGCCACGTATCGCAGGCGATCCTCCGGGGCCATCGGGACGCGGATCTCGTGGCACTCGGCTGCGGCGATCCAGCCCCGGGCCTCCAGCTCCCGCCAGGGGGCCTCGTAGCGCTTGGGGCCGATGAGGGCGAACACCTCCCGCTCCAGCCCGTCCTCCCGCACCAGGGTGGCCGTCAGACCCAGGCGCCGACGGGCCTGGAGCTGGGCGGTGATGCGGAAGACCGGGGCCGGCAGGAGATGCACCTCATCGTAGATGATCAACCCCCAGTCCAGGGCGCTGAAGAGGCGGAAATGCGGGAACTGGCGGAGGAGGTCCTCTTCGAAATCCCGATGGGGGCGATGGGTGAGGATCTGGTAAGTCGCCACCGTGACCGGACGGATCTGCTTGCGATGGCCGGTGTATTCCCCGACCTGATCGGGGCTCAGATCCGTTTTGTCCAGGATCTCCGCGATCCACTGGCGGGCGGCCACCGTGCTGGTGGCGATGATCAGGGTGGCGGTGCGCAGCCGGGCCATGACCCCCAGGCCCACGATGGTTTTGCCCGCCCCGCAGGGGAGCAGGATCACCCCGCTGCCGGCCCGGAGGAAAGCCTCCACGGCCTCCTCCTGATAGGGGCGCAGGCGGAAGGGCTCGCCGGTGGTCCGGGACGTGGACCGCAACCGGAGGTCCAGGCGGGCGCCCTCCACGTATCCGGCCATATCCTCCACCGGATAGCCCAGGTAGAGGAGGGCCTGCTTGAGGGCGCCGCGGGCCCGGGGCTCCACCGCCACCCGGTCCGCCTCTGCCTCTCCGGAGGGGGCCAGGAAGGGGGCCACCACGGATTGGGCCCGCACCCAGGCCAGCAAGGCGGGATCGTCGGCCACCAGCCAGAGCCGCCCGTTTCCCATCTCCAGGCGGAGCCGGCCGTAGCGGGCCATCCAGGTCCGGATGTCCTCCCGCAAGCCCTCGGGGACCTGGCCGCCGCTGAAGCGTTCGAGGTCCTCCAGGATCTCCGCAGCGGTGAGGCCCAGGGCGGCGGCGTTCCAGATCGAAAGGGGGGTGATGCGGTAGACGTGGATCGGCCCGGCGCTCCGCTCCAGGTCGGCGAAACGGGCCAGGGCGTCCCGGGCCGGCTCATACCCGGGATGCCGGGTCTCCAGCCAGACCGTCCGGTCGGCCTGGATCGTCAGAGGGAACTCCGGCCGGAGCGCCATAAGCCTTTCGCCGCCATGGATCAGGCTTTTCATTTTCGTTCAAAGGGGAGCACACGGCAAATCCGAGCGTGAGAAGGGGCTCCCTCTAACGAACCGGGGGCGGGGGAGGCGCCAACCGCCTCTTCCCCGCCCCCGACCGCATGTTCCCGGTGAGGGGCTTATCCACGCGCGATGGCCTGCCGGTCGATGGCCTGCAGCAGCTGCCAGACGAAGGCCTCGGTGCGGGCTACCACCCCCGGATCCACGTTCTCATACACGTCCGAAGGCTGGTGCCAGTGGGGGAGCACCCCATCCGGCCGCAGGTTCACCAGGGTGAGCACCCGCCACCCGGCCCGGACGGCCGGGGCGCCGTCCGTGTAGGCCCCCCGAAAGTTCGGCCATCGATAGGCGCCCAGCTCCGGGCACGACCGGGCCACCTCCTCCGCCAGGGCCAGCAACTCCGGATCGCTGAGAAGGGGAACCAGCATAGTCTCCTGAACCAGGACGCACGGCCCGCTCCCGGGCCCGCCCACGGTATCCAGCACGATGAAGATCGGGCGGCCCAGGTCGCGATGGCGGCGGACGAAGGCCGCGGCCCCATAGGCTCCCACCTCCTCACATCCCGTGCAGAGGGCCCAGACCTCCGTGTGGCGCAAGGGCTCCCGACGAAGCCGTTCCGCCAGCGCGAGCACAATCCCCGCCCCGGTGGCGTTGTCGTTGGCCGTTCTGCAGCACATCGTCATCTATTTCACCCCGAAGGGTGAAACTCATGACGGGCTGCTTCCTGCTTCATCGACCCATAGCTCGTAGACCGACCCTCACGGGCCGTTCCGCCGCCAGAGGGATCTCCACAGGCGTCACTTCCCGGGGAACTCCCGGTAGGACCCGTCAGGTGGGTCAGCCCGTATTCTCTCAGGTTGCACGCCGCATTGAGATCCCGATCCACCTCCAGCCCACACGCCCCACAGCGAAACACCCGCTGGGACAGCGGCAACGTAGGAGCAACCCAGCCGCAGCGCGAGCACCGCTTCGTGGACGGGAAATCCCACGGCGCAATGAGGAGCACGGCCCCATACCAGGCGCACTTATACTCCAGCATCCGCCGGAAGGCCCCCCACCCCACATCCAGAATGGCCCGGGAAAGGCTCCCGTTCCGCGCCAGGCCCTGCACGTTCAGATCCTCCACCACCAGAACCGGCTTGGCTTTCGCCAGCTCCGTGGTGACCTTGTGCAGGAAATCCCGGCGGATGTTCCGAACCCGGCGGTGTAGCCGGGCCAGACGCAACACGGCCTTCTCGTAGTTGCGAGAGAAAACCGTTCGCTTTCGCTCCTCCCCTGTCTCCGGGTCTTGTTCCATCACCGTCTGCTTCTGCTTCCGGGAGAGCTGCTTCGAACGCCGCTTCAAAAGCCGCAAGACCTTCTCCAAAGGCTTCGGGGCCTCGATCCGCGTTCCATCCGACAGCACGGCAAAAGCCTCCAGCCCCACGTCGATGCCCACCACATCCTCCGGACCCCGGATCTCCCGGGGCTCGGGATCCGGGCGCTCCACCTCGCAGGTCAGGCTCACAAACCAGCGATCGGCTTCCCGAGAGATGGTCGCCGAGAGGATGCGGGCCTTCCCGGACCGAAGGAGCTCCAGGAGCTGGTCCGTCCGCTCCTTGGTGCGGACCTTGCCGATGCGAGGGAGCTGCACGTGCCGGGGAGTGACCCGGATGGAGCCGGTCAGCCGGGCCTTGTTGTCCGCCAGGGCCTTCTTGCGCTTGAAGCGAGGGAAGCCGGCCCGGCCCTCCCGCCAGTTGCGGACGGCCCGCTCCAGATCCCGGAAGGCCTCCTGAGGAGCGCACTTGGACACCTCCACCCACCAGGGGGCGTGCTTCCGCTTCCACTCGTTCCAGTCCTTGTGGAGGTCCACCGCCGAGGGGATCCGCTCGCCGCGCGCTTGGGCTTCCAAACAGCGAGCCAGGCCCCAGTTGTAGGCGAAGCGGGCGGCGCCCACGTGCTTCGCCAGGGCGATCCGGGCCTCCCGGTTGGGGTCCAGCTCGAAGCGGAACGCCTGCTTGACTTGCATCCCATTGCCTCCCATGCTGGCTGGGCTCGTCTCCTGGCCGACCGACGCCCATCCAGACGCCCGCAGGCCGAGGTGAGGATTTCCAGGACGTCTTGCGCCAGGTCGTCTGTCACTTCCCCCTCCTCTATGACAACAACATGTCGCCCCGAAGCGGCCATAGCCGCTTCCAGCCAGTCAAATCCGAACCACCTGGGGATCCCGCAGGATCTGTAGAAGTTTCTTTCGTTTTTCTGGTCAGCGGAGGACACTCGGGCATAGCGCACAGGGATACCTTCTCGGTGAGGCGCTTCTACCCAGATTGTCCCAGCAGGCAATGGGCGGGCAGGGACAGGAAGCTTTCCTGCCCGAAACCACCGCCAGGCGGTGATATCGCTTATCTCCTGCTGACGAGCCCGATCCGAGAGTTTCATGGCCGAAATAGATGATAATAAAATTGTCAACAGTTGTCAACCCCCCGAAGGTGGGGCTTTACGCCGTCCTGGCCACCGTGGCGGGCTTCTTCTACGGGCGGACATATTTGCAGACGGGGAAGGTGACCACGGCGGCGATGGTGCATGCCCTGGTGGACTGGGTGTGGGGCCTTCTG
>Ga0079996_114089_pt1 | contig 39454 bp, 34 predicted proteins | sample PerSpoAPS_AMetaG_FD_69199 | JGI IMG/M metagenome (GOLD analysis project Ga0079996, IMG submission 69199) | Thermal spring microbial communities from Yellowstone National Park, Wyoming, USA - Perpetual Spouter A (PS_A) MetaG (SPADES assembly)... | ecosystem: Environmental > Aquatic > Thermal... | reverse complement strand
AATTGCTCGGCTCAAGGAGCAGTTGGCGAAATTGGAGGCTCAATTGGCTGGACTTCAGAAGCAACAAAAAGCCGCAGAAAAAGTCACCCAACGCTTTGAACCCATCACCCTTCGCGGCTACGTCCAAATGCGCTACGAGCGAGACAGTTCGCAACCGACCGATGTGAACAACTTGGCGCGTGGTCGGGCGAAAGAAAACTTCCGTTTGCGCCGCGTTCGCTTGGATGTTCGTGGGACACCTTTGAAGGGCGTGCTTTATCGGCTGCAAGTTGACGCCGCTGAAACCGATGTGGCTCTTCGTGACGCCTACCTTGAGTTGAGGGCAGGAGACGGCTTCTTCACCTTCGGTCACTTCAAAGTCCCGCTGCTTGAGGAAGTCTTGGAGTCTTCGTCAGTGCGCTGGACTCCCGAACGGGCAAGGGTTTCAACGGCGTTGTTCCCCGGCGAGCGAGACAGGGGCATCGCTTACACGCTCCGCAAGCAAGGTCTGCCAGAAATCACTTTGGGACTTTTCAGTGGGACGAGGAGCACCGAAACGCAAGACAGCCTGACTTCACGCAAAAGTTGGCTTGTCCGAATTGTCCAGCCACTGGACAAGGAAGGCAAGTTGGGACGGATTTGGGTTGGTCGGATGGATGGCGTCGGGCGCAGGAATTTTGCGCCTGCCAACCAACCTCCAAACATCCTTAACTTTGACCGAGAACGAACCGTCATCGGATTGCTGTTAACGCCCATCAGTGGCTTGACTTTGCGAGCCGAATGGGTTGACGGAAAAGACGCTGGCACCGCTGCCAACCCAACTGTCAAGGTTCGCGGCTGGTATACTTTGCTGGGCTACAAGTTGCCCGACCAACCCATCACCATCTATGCCAAACACGACCAATACGACCCAAACAGGAATGTGGCAGGCAACACTTTCCGACGCAATGCGTTGGGCATCCAGTATGACCTGAACAAAGTGACGAGTTTGAACCTGACTTGGGAGAGGGACAATGACCCAGCGAGGGCAGTGAGGCGAGCAACTTTTTGGACTTTCCAAACGCAAGTGAGGTATTAGCACGGCGATAGCGACGAACCCAAAACGCTGGCGGGAACTTCCCTCGTGAACGCCAGCGTTTTGGTTTAACGGGACGCATCAACGGATGTTGATGCCTTGCAAGGAGGTGTCGGCGATGGCGCTGCAACTTCAAAAGCCCAAAGAATTGCGGGTGCAAAAGCCCGTTCGGGTCATCTTCACGGGCGGCTTTTTGGGGGCGGGCAAGACGACGGCGTTGGGGGCGATTGCCCGCCGCTTGTTGCAACAAGGGCTAACCGTTGGCTTGGTCACCAACGACCAAGCCGCCAACTTGGTGGACACCGCCATCGTCAAGGAACTGGGCGTGCCCGTCGCTGAAGTTGCGGGTGGCTGTTTTTGCTGTCGCTTCAGCGACTTGGTGGACGCAACGGAGCAAGTGTTGGCGAATAACCCTGACATCCTTTTGGGCGAACCCGTCGGCAGTTGCACCGATTTGGCGGCGACGGTGGTCAACCCTTTGAAACTCTTTTACGGCGACATCTTCCGCTTGGCGCCTTTCTCTGTCCTTGTAGACCCGCTGCGAGTGCGGGAACTTGTCTTGAAGGAAACGCCGACCCGTTTTCCCGAAGAGGTCGCTTACATCTTTCGCAAGCAGTTGGAGGAAGCCGACATCATCGTCCTCAACAAGGTGGACACCCTCACCGACGAAGAAGCCGAGAGACTGGTCAATGCCCTGAAAGCGTTGCAACCGAACAAGCCCATCCTGAAAGTTTCGGCATTGCGGGGCGACGGCGTGGACGAGTGGCTGAAAATGCTCCTGAGCGATGCACCTGCTGGCTCGCACATTTTGCGCGACCTTGACTACGACATTTATGCGAAAGGCGAGGCGGTGCTGGGTTGGCTCAATGCGACAGTGCAAGTGCGGGGCAATCCGACTTTTGACGCCCGCAAATTTGCGGAGGCGCTGATGGCGGAGTTACAAAACGCCATCGCCGCCCGCAACGCTGAAGTGGCGCACCTGAAGTTTTTGCTGACTGCTAACGGACAACACTTGCGGGGACATTGGACGAAAGTGGATGCTCCGCCCGAAATCATCGGGGCGTTGGGCGAAGTCGCCGAAGGGACGCTGGTGCTGAACGCCCGCATCGGCATAGACCCGTCCACTTTAGGCGGCATCGCCGTGCAGGCAATCAACAAGGCAGCGAAAATGGTCGGTGCGGAAGCGGAAGTGCTGAGTTTGCAGTCCTTCAGCCCCCCTTACCCAAGACCGCCTTATCGGCTCAGCGAACCCGTTTGACGGCGCACCACTCTGCGGACGGAAATGCACTTGCTGTTGGGGATGGAACAACCGCTGCGGGAGGTGGTTTGGGATGTTGGTGCGGAAGATGGTCGCTGAGTTCGTCGGGACTTTCGCGTTGGTGTTCATCGGGTGCGGGGCGATCATCGCCCAAAGCACTTTAGGGGGCATCAAGATGACGGCGGTTGCCAAAGGCGTCGCGGCGCCGGGCATCGCCATGGAAGTCAATCCCGCTTCCTATGTCGCCATCGCCTTCGCTTTCGGCTTAACCATCATGGTCATGGTCTATGCTGTCGGGCACATCTCGGCGGCTCATTTCAACCCTGCCGTCACCATCGGTTTTGCTGTCGCAGGGCGTTTCCCTTGGCGCTATGTGCCTCACTACTTGCTGGCTGAATTTGGAGGGGCGTTTCTCGCCAGTTTGGTGCATTGGGGTTTGATGTCAGGTGAAGGGCTCAATGTCAATTTCGGGGCAACTGCCATCCCTCCCACCTTCAACTCGGCAGGGGGGTTCTTGGTGGAAATCGTCCTGACTTTCCTGCTGATGTTCGTCATCATGGCGGTGGCGACTGACAAACGCTTCCCTTCAGCCGCTTCAGGCTTAGCCATCGGGCTCACCGTCACCATTTGCGCTTTGATGGGTGGCGCTTTCACGGGCGCTTCTATGAACCCTGCCCGCTCGTTGGCGCCTGCCGTTTTTGCGTTTACTGCTGACCCTCGTCCTTTGCAGCAAATTTGGGTTTACTTGCTGGCGCCCACGATCGGTGCCGCCATCGCCGCTCGCGTCTACGAATTCCTGCGCCCTGAAGAGTTCGCCCGAAAAGGGGCGCCCGAAGATTTGATGCCGACAACCGTAGAAGCCTGAAGGGAGTGCCGTTGGCTTGCGGGCTCTCGGCGATCGGGTGTTCGCTGACTGGGTTTGGGGCAGTTTCGCTTTGTATGCGGGATGGCTGCTCTTGGTCGTCGTCGCCTGCCTCGTTTATGCGGGGGTGGGCAACATCGCCGACGCTTTGGTGTCCGAAGAGTTGCGCTTCGCCACCCGCCTTTCCTTGCTCACCGCCACCATCAGCACCCTGCTCAGTTTGCTCATTGGCATCCCGTCCGCTTACGCCCTAACGCACCTTCGCGGTCGGCTCAAGACCGTCGTGGACACTTTTTTGGACTTGACTTTAGTGCTGCCGCCCGTCGCCATCGGCGTCGCCTTGCTGGTGTTCTTTTCCCAATTCCCCGTGCCTAACCGTTCCCTTGACAAATGGCTGCAGCAAATCGGGATGCCCGTCGTCTTTGAAGTTCCCGCTATCGTCATCGCTCAATTCGCTGTCATTTCAGGGTATGCCTTGCGGGTGTTGAAAGCCGCCTTTGAAAGCCTCAACCCTCGCCTACCCGCCGTCGCCCGCACATTGGGGCTAAACCGCTGGCAAATTTTTTGCTGGATAGAGTTGCCACAGGTCGCACCCAGTTTGATGGCGGCGACAATTTTGCTCTGGGCGCGGGCGATGGGCGAATTTGGGGCGACGGTCATTCTGGCAGGTCCGACGCCTTTCAAGACGGAAGTGTTGCCCATCGCTATCTGGCTGGCGCTTAACCGCGCCGAAGTGGACAAAGCATTGGCGGCTGCCTTTGTGCTCATCTTCGTCTCGTTGCTGGCACTCTTTGCCTTTCGCCAATTCGCCCAACGCTTCGCCCAGTGACGCCCGCTCTTTGGGGGCAACGACGATGCGACGCTTGTTCGTGCCCTTTCCGCTCAGGGAAACGACTGTTCGCTTGACAGGACAATTGGCACACCGTTTGCTGCGGGTCTTGCGGATGCAAGTCGGCGATGCCGTCATCCTTTTTGACCCGCAAGGTTCGGAATGGCGCGCCACCATCACGGCAATTGACCACGATGCCGTTGCGTTGCGGTTGGATGAACCTCTTTGCGCTGACCGCGAGCATCCCATTGACCTTTGGCTCTTTCAAGGTCTCGCCAAAGGCGAGAAGATGGACTTCATCGTCCAAAAAGCGACGGAGTTGGGTGTTGCGTCCATCGTCCCGATGCTCACCCGCCGCACCGTCGTCCGATTGGACGCCGACCGCGCCGCTGCCAAGCAAGCCCGATGGCAACGCATCGCCCAATCGGCAGCGGAACAATGCGGGGCGACAAAAGTCCCGCAAGTTCACCCTCCCCTCCCCTTCCGCCAAGCCGTGACGGAAGCCGCCAGAACCGATGCCTTCCTGCTTTTCTACGAAGCCGCCGAAGAGCCATTGGCGGAAGCGCTGGAAACTTTTCGCCACTCGTCACCCGCCAATTCGTCCCTTTCCGAAAGGGTTGGCAGAATTGCCCTCATGATTGGTCCCGAAGGCGGCTTTGATCCCGACGAAGTGTCACTGGCGCAGCGGCACGGAGCACGCATCGTCAGTTTGGGCAAACGCATCCTGCGCACCGAAACGGCGTCCATCGTCGCCGTCGCCTTAGTGCTTTACGAGTTGGGCTTGCTGGAGCGGTGAGGACGGCAGCGAGAGGTAAACGGCAAACGACGAAGGTGATGGGCGATGCGTCACTATCACGGCGGCAAACCGTTAATGGCGTTTGACGAAGCGCTTCAGCGATTGCTGGACGCCACCCAACCGATAGACCGCACGGAATGCGTCCCGCTGACGGGTTGCGTTGACCGCGTGTTGGCAAAACCTGTCGTCGCACCCTTTGATGTCCCGCCTTTTGACCGAGCGACGATGGACGGTTACGCCGTGCGGGCGAGCGACATCGCAAAGGCATCGGCGGAAAATCCGACGACGCTGAAAGTCGTCGGGGCGATTTATGCGGGCGATGCGCCGCCGTCTTGGGCAATTGAAGCGGGCACTTGCGCCCAAATTGCGACAGGTGCTCCGTTGCCCTTGGGGGCTGATTGCGTCGTGCCCTTTGAAGATACTCAGCGGGACGGCGAACTCGTGCGGGTGTTGAAAGCCCATCCCGTTGGCGCCAACATCACCCCACGCGGGCTGGATGTGAGGAGTGGCACAGTCGTTTTGAATGAGGGAACTCTTTTGACGCCCGCAAAGGTGGGTGTGTTGGCAGCGTTAGGGTTTGACCATGCCTGCGTTTACGCCAAACCTCGCATCGCTATCCTGCCGACAGGCAACGAAGTCGCCCGACCGGGCACGCCCCTTCGCAACGGGCAAATTTACGACACCAACACCTATACCGTCGCCGCTTTGGCGCAACGGCACGGCTGCGAACCGCTGACGATGGAAATCGTGCCCGACGAAGAAGAAGCGTTGCGCAGGGCATTGCGGGAGGCTTTGGAAGGGGCTGACTGCGTTGTTTTTTCGGCAGGCAGCGCTGTCGGTGAGCGAGACTTGTTGCCCAAGTTGCTTGGCGAACGAGGTAAGGTGCTCTTTCACGGGCTTGCCGTCCGCCCTGGGCGTCCGACTTTAGCCGCCGTCGTGGATGGCAAACTCGTCGTCAACTTGCCCGGCTTTCCGACTTCCTGCCTGATGATGGCGCTCGTGTTGCTCGTCCCTGTTTGGCGGAAAATGGCGCGCCTGCCCCGATGGCAGCCCCCGACCATCCAAGCGACGCTAACGCACGAAGTTCGTTCACCTGAAGGCTTGCGGCAATTTTTGACGGTGCGGCTAAAAAACTGGGACGAGGGACGAGGGGCGAGGGGCGAGGAAATCATCGCCGAAAGTGCCTACAAGGAGTCAGGCACCATCACCAGCCTTTCCGACGCCGACGGCTTCATCGTCATCCCTGAGGAAGTCACTCACTTGCCCGCTGGCACGCCCGTCGCCGTCACGCCCCTTGACTGAGGTGCTATGCTTTTGACGGCATCGTGGCTACATGGGTGACAAAGGTGCACTGCGATTGGAAGGGAGTATCCGACAGCCACAAAGGCTTGACCGAAACGGATGGAGATGACCTGCCATGTTGGAGACGGAACTTTTGCCCGTCAAGCAACGCCCGTCCGTCGCTTACACCGAGGCGACGAGGGCGGTGGAAGCCGATGAGGAAATCCGTCGCATGACGACGGAGCAACTCATTGAAGGCATCCAACGCTTGCGCAAAGAACGCAACGCCGTCCTCTTGGCGCACAACTATCAATTGCCCATCATCCAAGACCTTGCCGATTTCGTCGGCGACTCGTTGGAGTTATCGCGGCAAGCGGCGAAAACGGATGCCGATGTCATCGTTTTCTGTGGCGTCCACTTTATGGCGGAGACGGCTGCAATTTTGTGTCCCGACAAAAAGGTGCTCATCCCCGACCCTGAGGCGGGTTGCTCTTTGGCGGCGACGGTGACCGCTGAACAAGTGCGACGATGGAAGGAAAAGCACCCTGATGCCATCGTCGTCGCTTACATCAACACGACGGCGGAAGTGAAAGCCGAAGCGGACTACTGCTGCACTTCCGCCAACGCTGTGAAGGTCATTCAGTCCCTTCCTCCTGACCGAGACATCCTGTTTTTGCCCGACATGTTTTTGGGCTTGTATGTCCAGCGCAAGACGGGGCGGCGGATGTATCTGTGGCCCGGCGAGTGCCATGTCCATGCAGGCTTTCGGGCGGAAGAGGTCGCCGAACTATTGGAGCGCTACCCTGACGCCGATTTGCTCTTGCATCCCGAATGCGGTTGCATCAGCCAATGCATGTTGGCGTTAGCGGAGGGCGAGTTGCCCGAAGACCGCACCTTCGTCTACAGCACCAGCGGGATGGTTCGGCACGCAAAGGAATCGCTTCGCAAGACGCATTTGGTGGCGACGGAAGTCGGTATCTTGCATCGGATGAAAAAGGAAGCGCCCCACAAGCGCTTCGTCCCCGTCCGCGAGGACGCCATCTGCGAATACATGAAGACCATCACTTTGCCCAAGGTGTATCGCAGCCTGCGGGACATGGTTTACGAGGTCACCGTCCCACCCGACATCGCCCAACGCGCCCGCAAAGCCATTGAACGGATGCTGGAAATTGGGTGAAATCGCTTGAAATCGTGTGGGGGCGTTGAGGGCTAAGTTGCGTAGGCAAGGAGGGCACACATGGGTGATGAGGCGATGCCTCGGAAGAAGCGAGACGACCCGACAGCCATCTCGCCAACGGAGTGGTTGGACGAGTATGCCTATCACTTGCACTTCTTCCTGCGTTGGATGGACAAGTATGGGCGGAGCGAACACGAAGAAGCAGACATTGTGTTGTTCACCCGCGAAGATTTGGCGCAAGCGCTCAGGGCGCATCGGGACGGCTTGACGAAAGAGCAGCGGAAACGGTTGCGGGAGTTGGACAATTTGCTGAAAACCAATGCCAAGTTGATTGCTAAGGCACTCCCTGATTTGCCCCGACTAAGGCAGCGATTGAAGCCGCCCCGCCATCATTGGTGGTGGTGGCTGGACAGGTTGGCTCAGCAGCAGGCATCTCGCCACAAAATCGCTCCCGCCAACCAGTCGCCGCCCACTGAGGGGCAAGAGAGGCGAGCGAGATGGGGCAGTTGAAAGTCGGGACGGCAGGCTACAAATACGACGATTGGGTCGGCACGGTTTATCCGCCCAATCTGAAGGAGCGAGACTTTTTGCCTTACTTGGCGCGGTTAGTGGATTGCGTGGAAATCAACGCCAGTTTCTACAGCCTTCTTTCACCCCACACTTACCGAGCGATAGTGCGCAAGACACCCGATGATTTTGAGTTCCTCGTCAAAGCCCATCGCGCCTTCACGCACGGACCTGAGGATGCCGCTGAAACTTTGTCGCCCTTCAAAGAGTCGCTTCGCCCGTTGGTAGAGTCGGGCAAGTTGGGTTGCGTGTTGGTGCAATTTCCTCAACGCTTCCATCACACGCCCGACAACCGCGGCTATGTGGCGCGGGTCGCCGAATGGTTGGGCGAATTCCCGCTGGTCGTGGAGTTCCGCCACATCAGTTGGGTGCGGGAGGAAGTGTTTGAGTGGCTGAGGCGATTGGGGGTTGGGTTTGTCTGCGTAGACGAACCGCGCTTGCCCGGCTTGATGCCGCCAGTCGTCGTCGCCACCGCGCCCATCGGTTATGTCCGCTTTCACGGGCGCAACGCCGAAAAGTGGCATCACCATGAGCAGGCTTGGGAGCGCTACGACTACCTTTACAGCGAGGACGAACTGCGAGAGTGGCTGCCGAGGTTGCGGCAACTGACGGCGCAAACGGAAAAGTGCTACGCCATCTTCAACAACCACTGGCAAGGCAAAGGCGCCATCAACGCCCAAATGCTCAAACGGCTCTTCGCCGAAAGCGAATAAACCGACTGAGGGCGTTCCGCATGTCACTGCTGGTCGTGGCTAATAGCCACTCCAACAAGGATGCTGCCCGCCGTGATAGGCTGTCAGCGACGGTAGATGCGAGCAATGCGTCAAAACCCAACCGCTTGCTTTTCAACCCTGCGATTCTCCGAAGCGTCTTCCTCGTCACTTTTCCGCTGGCGTGATGGTGACGACGGACGGAACGGGCACATCGGCGATGGGCACGAACCCCCAACGGTCAGGTATGACGGTGCGTTCCTGACTGCCTTGTTGCGTGGCGATGATGACTTTGTGGCGGGGGGCATTGAGGCGGTAACGGTCACCAATTATGCGAAGGGCGACGGTCATCGGGGTCGGGGCGTCCAAGCGCAACCGCACTTGTTGGGGCGTCAATTGCTCCACCCGCACGGAGACGGGCGCGCTGACTTCGGCGACAGGACGCAAAAAGACCCAATCGTTGGGGCGCAGGGAAATCGTCACTTCTTCCGTTGCGGGCGAACCTGCCATCGGTTGCGCCGTCCCTTCGTTGAAAGCGTAAAAAATGGGCGTTCGCAATCGGACGGAAACTTGCTGTGCCTTCGCCGTCGGGTTGATCACCCAAATGCCTTTGTCCGTCTCGCTCATCCAAGCGGGCGGGGGGAAACCGTTGGGAATGACCATCGCTGGCGCAAAGCGTCCGAGCAAATTGGCGTGGAAGCGGACGAAGCCTTCCGTTTGGGGCGTCCAAAGCGCCCACAAAAGGGTCGTCGCAAAAATGGCGTAGCCGCGCCCGTAGGGATTGATGAAGATGCCCGCAAAAGTGCGCGGACCGAGTTGGACGCGCCGTCGCCCATCCCGACGGATGAAGCGGCGTCCCCGCCGCATCGTCAGGCTTTCCGCCCAAGGCTCCACTTGAAACCCCGACGCAAACCCCATGATCAGCCCGAAGGAATTTTCCAAGTCGCCTAAGTGAGTCCCTTCGGGCAAGTCGGGGAAAAGGGGATGGGGGAAAAGGACGGTCATCTCGGCGCGCAACTCCATGTTCGCCAAAACTTGTTGCATCGCCCAAACGCCCAGCAACTCCCGCAAACCCGTCGGCAGCGTTTGGAAGGGGATTTCGGCTTGAAACGCCCCCGCCCCAAAATCGGCGACGAAAATGCCGCCGTTGGCGACGAAGGTTGCCAAATTCGCTTGCATCCCTTCGTCCAAGTAAGCGGGCATCGGCGCCAGCAAGGTGCGATACTTGCCCAAAAACTCAGGCGTCAACTCTTCGGGTGTCAAGCAGTCAACAATGCCCCAACTGTGAAAGCGAAGCCAAGCAAAAAGCGTCGCAGGTTCGTTGATGCCCAAACGCAAAGGGAAGGCTTGCGTGTTGCGGGGCGGGATGGCGAAGCCGTAAAGCGGAAAGCCGTCGGGACTGAGCACGCCTTCGGCGAAGGGCGTGTAGAGGATGGCGGTTTTGGGGCGAGGTGTCGCGTCGGGCGGCACTTCCGTTTGGAGCCGATGCGTCAGTGCCATCACGCTGAGCCGCAAAGGTTCGGACTCTTTCAACGCCGACCAATCGCTGAGGACAAACCCGCTTGCCCCTTGCGCAAAGGCAGCAACAGCCCAACGCAGCAACGCTTCTTCAGTGACGATGCGACCATCTTGGGAGCGAACCGTTAGCATCGGCAAGGCGCGAAACCGTCCACCTCGCCGGGCAATGGCAACGGCGTGACAGTTGTGGGTGAGCCAATCCCTCTCGCTTCCCTCAGGCGAAAGGAAGGGCACGATGGCTTGATAGCCCGGCGGGACGACGGCGAGGCTGCGATAGGTCGTCAGCGGACCAGCAATCAACATCCGTTGCGGGTCGCGCCGACGCACTTCTTCCGCCCACAAAACCAGCAAGTTTCGCAAAATCGTCCAGTGATAGAGCGCCACATCCAGCGACGGTCGGCTGTAACGCAGGGGCGACAATTCGTCGTCAGATTGCATCGCCGTCAATTGGGCGATGCGCCAATCCCGCACGGGCAACTGCCACGCCTGCTGCAAGCGTTCCAGCGTCCCATACTTCTGGCGCAAAAAGAGGGCGAACCCTTCGTCATCGTAACTGGTGGCTTCGTCCACTCGCTGTCCCAAGGCGTAACCGAGCAAATTGGGTCGGTGGCGAAAATAGGGGATGGCGATGTCCAGCCAGCGGCGCAACCAGAGCAGGTAGTTGACATCGTGGGGAGCACAACGAATAGGCGGTCGCATCGCTGGCGGGCGCAAATCCAACGCAATGATGTAGGGCATGCCCAATTGGTCGGCGGTGTTCAGCAATCGGTCGTAGCCAGAAAGGTCGCCGTCGGGGCGGTAAGGCACACTCACCCAAAGCACCGTCAAGCCGATTTGCCGATAGAGGGGCAAATCGTCGGGGTCGCGCAGCCCGTCGGCAGCGAGCCACCAATCGGGCATCGTCGGTTGAGCCGTCAGGAACGAGGTCGCCACTAAAAGCAAAACGCCAACCCACCATCGCATCGGCATCACCGTCGTCGGCTAAAATTGTAGGCGCTTTCGGATTAGCGGGTGACGCATCAAAGCCCTTGAGCGACTTTCAAAGGACGGTGTTAGCGCTGGGTTGGGAGCGCTGGCTGTCATTGCCATGGGATGGCGTTGTCGTCCACTACCACGAAATCGCCTTGAAGGGAGGCAACCGTCGCCCCTTCACGCAAGCGTTATGCCGCAACTTGCGGCGCGCCTTAGCCCTTTACGGCGTGACGGTGCGGGATTTGTTTGACCGCGTGGAAGTGACGCCCTTGCAGCCACCCCCATCGGCAAAATGGGTCGGCGAAGTAACGCAGGCAGCGGCGCAAGTGTTCGGCGTCGCTTACGCCGCGCCGATGCGACGGTTGCCCCGCCAATTGGAGGAAGTGGCAGCGGCAGCGGCGCAAGTTTACCGAACTGTCGCCGAAGCGGGCGCAACTTTCGCCGTGCGGGCAAAGCGGGTGGACAAAACTTTCCCCCTCACTTCCCAAGAGTTGGAGCGAGAGATTTGGCGTCAAGTCGTCACCATGACGGGCGCAACCGTTGACCTAAAGCAACCCGCCGTTGAACTGCACTTCCGCGTCTACGCTGACCACATCGCTTTGATCGGACCGAAGGTGGTGGGCGTCGGTGGGTTACCCGTTGGGGTAACGGGGCGGGTGTTGACCCTCCTTTCAGGCGGGATTGATTCTGCCGTCGCCGCTTGGTTGATCATGCGGCGGGGTTGCTTCACCGACTTTTTGCACTTCCACGCCTTCCCATCCGCTGATGAAGTGCGGGGGACGAAAATCGTTTCGTTGGTGGAGCGGTTGGTGCAACCGCAAGGGTTGCGGGTGCGGTTGCTGCTCGTTCCCTACCACGCCTTCCAAGTCGCCGTGCTGATGGCGAAAGTGCCAGCGGCGTTGGAGTTGGCGCTCTTTCGCCGCTTCATGGTGCGGGTCGCCAATCGGTTAGCACAGCAACGCTGGTATCAGGCATTGGTGACGGGCGATAACTTGGCACAAGTGGCATCGCAAACGCTGGAAAACTTGCGGGCATTGGACGATGCGTCGGAATTGCCCATCTTCCGACCGCTGTTGACTTACGACAAGCAGGAAATCATCACGCTGGCGCAACGCATCGGCACTTACGAACTGTCGCTGCAACCTTACAAGGATTGCTGCTCGCTTGTTGCCCGCCATCCTGAAACTCGCCCGAAGTTGGAGGCAGTGCGCAACGCCGAAAGCCGCTTGCCGATGGACGCCCTCCTTGAGCGCACCCTTTCAGAGTTGGTCGTCTGGGAAATCGGACAGGAAAGTCAAGCAACGGCGATAAAGGAAAGCAGCATTTGACGGAAGGCGGCGAAAAGGCAAGCCGAGAGACACTCGCCCTTTGCCTCAATCACTTGTCAGCCGTTTGCCAACGGGTAAAGAGTTGGCGGATAGCGTCCAAAGTTTTGCGCTCTTCGTCGTCCAACCGTTTCATCAAGCGGCGATGGCGCAGGTCAAAGGAGCGGCGGGGCGTGTCGTCGGGGTTGTCAAAAGCCGCCCAAGTTGCCCAGATGGGACGGATTTCATCGGCGGAAGTTTTTTGCTGCCATCGGGAAGGTGAGGCGGGGTTTAGGAGGCAGCGCCATCCCGTCGCCGAAGTAAAAGCCTGTCTGCGTCGGCATGTTGTAACCGACATTTTGATGGGCGACGCTGAGGCGATAAACGGGGTCGTGCATGAGGGTGTAGAAGCGATGGGTCGTCGGCGCGGTGCTGACAAAAAGGCGGATTTCGCGGTTGTCGGCGGTGCGCCACAAAACCTCCTCGCGCCAGTCACCGAGGATGTCCGCTGCCAAGCACGGGTTGGATTTCGTCCCATTGTTGGCGGCGCAGCCGAATTGACGGGCATCCAGCAACCGAACGAGTTGCCCTTTTTGCCAGTCCCATTTTTCAATCCGAGTGCCGTCCAGCAGTTCCCGCAGCAAATCGCCGTCCCACCAGACCGCCATGTTGACGGGCAACTTAGCGTCGGCAATTTTCTCGCCCTTGCAATTCCACACTTGCCCCCACAACCCGCCTCCTGCTGCCCAGCACTCGTAACCGCGATGGCGCGGGTCAATGTCAGCGGCGAGCGCCCGCCCCACATCGCCCGTCGCAGGGAAACCCCAAAGCAATTTTCCTGTCGCCGCATCCCGCAGCGTCACACCATAAGGACGCGGTCGCTCGTGGCACTGAAAAACTTCCAAGCCTACATGGTCGGGGTCAATGTCGGAAAGATGCATTGCATCGCCGTGCCCCCAACCCGTCGTGTAAAGCCCTTTGCCGTCATCGTCAATGACGCAAGCGCCGTAGACAATTTCGTCCTTGCCATCCCCATCCACATCGCCGACAAACAGGTTGTGATTGCCCTGCCCTTCGTAAGCGCGGTAGCGCCCGCCATCGGCAGTCGTGTCAAAAGTCCAGCGATGGTGCAATTTGCCGTCCCGAAAGTCCCACGCTTCCAACACCGTCTTGGCGTAATAACCCCGACACATGACGATGCTGGGGTGAACGCCGTCAAGGTAAGCGACTGCCATCAGGAAGCGGTCGCAACGGTTGCCGTAGTTGTCGCCCCAATCGGAGACTTTTCCTCGTGGGATGTAACGAGTGCGGGCGATTTCCCGTCCTGTCCGACCGTCAAAGACGGACAGAAACTCAGGTCCTTCCAAGATGCGCCCCGTTTGCGGGTTGACATAGTTGGTGCGCCCGTCGCCATCCACATCGCCGATAACATTGCCCGTGCCATCTATGGTCAACTCCGAGGTGCGGGCGACCACTTCAGCGTGCCCATCGCCATCAAAGTCGTAAACGAGGAAGGGCGTGTAATGAGCGCCTGAGCGGATATTCGGACCGAGGTCAATCCGCCAAAGGAAAGTCCCGTCCAATTTGTAGGCTTCCAACTTCGTCGTCCCGCGACAGACGCCATTTTGGGCGGGGTCAAAACTGTCTCGTTCCCGCTTGACGACAAGTTCGTATTCGCCATCGCCGTCCAAATCGCCGACGCTCGCATCGTTGGGCGCATAAGCCCATTCGTCATCGCCAGGCACTTGACGCATCGGGATGACGAGGTAAGGGCGGATGGGCATGTCGGCGGGGAGCGTGACGGTGGCGGTTTCGGGCAACTCTTTACCGTTGCGGACGGGACGGATGAGGTAGGTGACAGGTCGGCGAAAATCTACACCCTTGTCCAGCCAACAAGTCGCTTGTGTGAGGGGCTGAGAAGTCAAGCGAACAGGTGGAGCATTGCCGATGCGACGATAGAGGTTGAAAGCGAGGTCGTCGGGGTCGGTCGCCAACAACCGCCAAGCGAGGAAAACTCGGTCGTCGGCGACGCGCAAGGCAACGATGCCCCGCCCCAACCGCTCCATCTGACGGGCAGGAGCAAGCGAGTGAACGAACCCTACCATTGCCAACTCACCAATTATCCCCGCCAAGACAAGCGACCAATATCGCACCTTCGCCATCTCCTCACGGGTCTTGTGGGACGCCCCGCTTGGGCGAAACGAGCAGGGCGTAGTTGGGGAAGTTGGTCGTCAGGTCGCTGAGGATTTTCTCCTGCTTGAACCACTTGTGTCAAGAGGGGAACTGCACGCTGCCTTAGCCCGTTGGTGTCGGCAGGTTGGGACGGTGGGCGTTTGCGGGCAACAGAGTTGGGCTACCGCAACTCTTTGGCGAGGCGCTCATAGGCTTTCGCCAAGTCTTCCAAAGCGTCTTGCACGGCGTCGTGGCAATCAGCGAGGCGTTCGTAGGCTTTTTCCAATGGGCGCTGTTTTTGCTGGCAAGCGGAGCGGACTTGCTCGCCAAAGAAACGCTCCATGCGGGCGTGATACTCAGCATGCTCCCGACAGACGCTCGCCATTTCCCGCGCCCATCGGGCGTTGGGGGTTGAGAGGGCAGCGCTTTTGCCCATCCACCAACCCAAAGTGACGGCACTGAGTAGGCAACCACCAACGGCGACGAACCGAACCCAACGCATCGCTCTTCCCTCTTTCGCTTTGCCGCTAACAACGGCGTTACCGCTTCAACGCTTGCAAGGTTGCCAAGTAATCCGCCAGCGTTTCCACATAGCGGATGAAGGTGCGGGAACGGATTTCGCCATCTTCTATCCAGCGTCCTTCGGCGTCTTGGCTGGCGAGAATGCGGCGGACTTCAACTTCCAACTCCTTCAATCGTTCCCGCAATTCTTCAGGCGTCGGGGGACGACGGCGGCGAGCGAGGAATTTTTCACGCCCATCCCGTTGTAACCGTTCCACTTCCCGCATCAGGGACGGGATGCCGAATTCACCCTTGAAGGCGTAATGGCGAGGTAGGTCGTCGTCGGTGTAGACGAGTTCGTAGCGGCGGTTGAAATAGAGTGGGCGGTTCGTTTTCAACTCGTAAAAGCGCGCCCATTGACCGTCGGGCAATCGTGACCGTTGCAGCCAAGCGATGGCTTTGGGGATGGGGCGGAAAAAGCGTTCATCGCCAGTGACGAGATAGAGTTCCAGCAGCGCACGAATTGCCCCCGCTGTTTCGGCGGCGGCAATCGCAGGCGGTTCAAATCGTCGTGCCCAAGTGGGTCGCATCTGGAAATCGTATTGCTGCGCCCATGCGGGTTGCGGGTCAGGCATTTGGGCGAGAATCAAAAAGTCGCCGCCCTTTTTCGCCCCATCCAGGTAGGCTCGCTTGCCGTAAAACTGGTAGGCGTCCAGCAAGGTGCGGATGTTGTTCAGCATCACGCCGTCGTTGAGGGTGTAGAAGCGGTGGTAGTCGTAGCCCTTGCCGGGGTGCATCCGTGACCAACTTTCGGGGTAGCGGGCGGGCAGGATGGGGAACTGTTTGGGGTCGGGCGGGTTGCCGTCGTAAATTTGCCCCCATGCCCCGTTGGGATATTGCGCCTCCAGCAACTTCGCTAACCCATAATCAACCGCCTTGCGGATTTCCTTGTCGCCGCCTTTGAGGGCAACATCCACCCGCATCAAAAAGCGAAGGGCGCTTTGGGTGTTGTCGTCGTCGTAGACGCTGATGTTGCGCCGCCCTTTCGGGTCGCGTTCGCCCCCTTCCACATCGCTTCGGTAAAACCATCGGCGTCGTCCCTTCGGGTCAAACTCAAGGCGATAGTCCCAACCGCCTGAGGCAAGTTGCGTTTCCACAAGGGCGTGGGCGGTTTCAATGGCGGCGTCCAAGAAAAAGCGGTCACCCGTCGCTTCATAAGCCCGCAGGAACGCCATGCCGACGGCGGGCGTGCCGGGCGGTTGCACCCAACCTTGCGTCGCCGTCGCCTCCCCTTCGCCCCAACGCTTTGTCAAGTCCGCAGAGTAGCGCCAAAGGTAACTGCCCTTGACGGCGACTTTCGTGCGGAAGAAGCGGACGGCTTTGTCAAGGGCGTTGCGGACTTGTTGCTCCGACGGTTGCGCTCCCACTATCGCCACGCCCCACAAAAGGCTCACCGCCACAAACTTCGCCATCAGTGACCGCATCGCCATTTCGTTTCACTCCCCGACACTTTCGGGCGTCAGCGTGTAAACGACTCGGTTGCCCATCGCTTCGCCTTCAATGGGCTCAAGGTAACCGTTGCGTGAACGAACCCATCGCCCCGTGCGACGGAGTTCCACGCCCTTGGGCGCCTCCACGCGAAAAGTTTGCTGGCTTTCGCCCAATTGCACCGTCGCCCTGTCGCCATTCACCGTGATGCGACTTGCCCGTTGACCGTCAAACGCCAACGCAGGGAAGCGGACGAGCAATCGGTCAACAGTGCCGTCAACGCTCGCCGTCACCCGCACGCAAGTTGGCGTCAGTTCGTAAGTTTCGGCGACGGTGTGCGCCGTCGGTCGGTTCACTTCATAGCGGACGGTGAAGGCAACGCGTTGGGGCGTTTGCGCATGGACGGTCAATGTGACACGGGCGATTTGTCTTTGCCCCAAGCCCGCCAACGGTTGCCATCGGTCACCCTCTCGCCACGCGATGCCGACTGCCAACGGTTCATCTTTGATGGCAGCGCCGTCGCTGGGTCCGACAAGCCCGTCCACACCTTTTCGGTGCACCCGCAAAAGCCCCGTGCTGTTGTAGTTGGGGTCGGCACAAGTGTCCACTTCCACATACAAGCCGCCTGCGTTGGCGATGACTTTGTGGAAGTCGGGCAGGTGGATGACGAAGCCACCGATGTCAGCAGGGCAAGTGCCTTCGGGGATGCGGTCGTCGGCGAACAGCCACGCCGTTGCCAACATGCTGGCGGCAAGCAGGTTGTATTGCGAGTGGAACGAGTAACTCTCAAAGCCGTGCCGAAGGGCAGGGTCAAAGCGGTTCTTGACAATCCACAACTCGCCCGATGGACGCACCCAACGCTTGACCGACTGCAGCGCCAGATGAGCCGCTCGCTTGAAGGCTTTCGCCGCCACTTCGTCTCCTTCCCGCCATTTGCGTCGTGCCCAAATTTCGTAAGTGACGCATTGCATCGCTTCGTTCCATTGGTGCTGGGCGCTGCGACCGCCCGTCGGCAATTCGCCCAACGGCGACTGCATCAAAAGTGAAGTCCAAGCGGCGCGTTCCAGCAACTCGGTCAGTTCGCCCTGAAACTTGCCCGCATAGCCCCGTTCCAGCATCGCCGCAAGGAAGTGGCGGGGAAAGTGGTCGTAAGCCATCGGCACATTGGGGTCACGATACAAACCTTCGGCGGTGAAATGTTGCCATTGCGCTTCAAGGTGGCGCTCAACAAATGTCAAGTCCGTAAAGCCTGCTTGCGCCCGCAAAAATTCGCCAGCGATGGCGACGACATTCCAGTTGTGCACTTCCCGCCTTTGCGCGCTCAAGACATCGCGGTAGGCTTGCGACGGGTTGATGGCTTTCAGCAACCGTTCCCATCGCTGTCGGCGCTCCAAAGGCACGCGGTCGCGCAAATGTTCGTAAGCGAGCATGGCAGGGAAGGTGAAGAAGTCGCCGTGTCGGTCGGCGGGGTTGCCATTGGCAAGTTGCTGCAGGGCACATTCCAGCGCCATCGCCGCGCTGTTTAGCAAATCGGGTTGCTTGTCGCTGACGACCAACGCCGTCGCCGCCCACGCATAGCAAGGCGTGCTGTATTGCACCTCGCGACGGACGAAAGGATCAACGATGCGACCGTCGGCGGTCTGGAAGTGGCGAAAGAATCGGACGATGCCACTGATGGCGGACAAGTAATCGCTGCGGCTCAAGTTTGTCGGAGTCACCGAAGCGGTCATCAAGTGCGGTCGGAGCGTGTTGACCGTTTCAGCGAAGGGAAAAGGTAAAGTCCCTGCACCCAACAAGGTCATCGCCACCCAAAAGGTCATGAGCATCCCTCGTCCTCAGAGTTTTGCGGCTAACAGCCGTTCTAACAAGGTTAGGGCGTTAAATCGGCATTGACGCTGCAGCGAAGACTTCTGAACGCACTCGCTTCATTGTGGCGATGGGCGTCAATAGCGTGAACCTTCCCGTTGCATTTGTTGGAGCACTTCTTGGTGGGCTTGTTGTGCCTCCGCTTGAGTGGAGCGGTTTCGCCATGCCCAAATGCCCGCTACGATCGCTCCCACAACAATGAGCAAGACGACGATGTGGATGGGACGGAGAGGTTGGCGCAAAAAGTCCATCTTTACCCCTCCTTTGCAAGGTAGGTTCAGCCGCTCTCAACGGCAACATCGTCGGCATGCCGTCAATTTTTGGCGGTTTAAGAAACCGTTTTAACCTCAGTTGTTCCCGCACCATTGCCCAGTGGGCGAGTTGCCTGTTCCTGTCGTGTTCATCGGGTTGCAGCCGAGGGTTGTCGGGTCAGTTACTTTGCGCACGCCAGCAGGCATGGAGGGCACCCATGCATGGCAATCTTCAGGGAAGACTTTCTGCCACTTGGCATGTCCGTCAGCGAAAATGAGGTTGAGCCCCTCCATATGATGCGGTCCCAAGCGTCCCGCCGTGCCACGGGTGGGTTGGACATTCCAGCGGGAATGATAGGTGGCATGGGCGGCGATGCGGCAAGGAGTTAGAGCCATTTGCCCTGTCCAAGGGAAGTTGTTGGGTGGGTCGTTGATAGCGCCTTCGCGAGGTGGCCAGTTGTCGTTTTCGGCGAGGATAACCGTCCCTGCAGGCTCTTGCACCCGAACGAGGGATTTAGGCGGCCAATTGTCCCAACCACCGAACACATCCGAGTTAGCAACCCAACCCGTCAGCACCCGTCCCAAATGGGTAGAGTTCATTGTAGTCCTGCTGATACTGCATGACCGCCAAGCCAACCTGTTTAGCGTTGGACAGGCAAGTCGTCTGCCTCGCCTTATCGCGAGCCTGACTGAAGACGGGAAACAAGATGGCGGCGAGGATCGCGATGATCGCGATCACCACCAGCAATTCAATGAGGGTGAAGCCCTTCCGACCAGCGACGCCGAAATAACTAACCATCCGACATCCCTCCTTAGTGGAGTTTTTTTCATCGCCAGCACAACGCTGGCGTTTCTTTGCCTAAGGTGCCTTGCGCCGATCCCACATCGTCCAGTTGACGACCCCCGAACCGACGCAGGTGCTTCCTGGGGGCACCGTGGACGGGTCAACATTGAACGACCCGTTGAAAGTCCCCTCATAGCGCAGCCATTTGGCGTGCCCGTCAGCGAAGACATAGTTGGAGCCTTGTTGGTGGGGCGGGTCAAAGGTGGGGGCGAGGGCGCTGAAGAAGCGGCTCTTTTTGGCGACGGCGTAATAAATGCCCGTCGCCGTGTCTTGGATGCAGCAATAGTCGGCGCCATTGCTCTGGCAACTGATGTTGGCGTGAACGAAAAAGGGTGTGTCTTGGTTGTTGCCGTTTTCCCATCGCTCGTAAGTGGCGACGACTGAGGCGGGCTTGTCAATTTGGGCGAGGCTAACGCCCCAATTCGGTCCAGCGACGCCGTTGCGGTATTCACCCGTTGCCCCATCGTAAAAGCCCAAGGCGGGCGTCGTCGGTCCTGCCAAGATGACATAACTGCGTTTGCGCTTGGGGTCAGTTGGCGCCCAACTGTATTGTCCAGGCAACCACCAACCCCGTTGACCGTTCGGTCCAAAGCAACCATTACCAGCCGTAGTGAAATCGGAGGGGCATTTGAGCAGGTCTTCGTTGCGCATGTAGGGTTGCACGACATAGTTCCACTGAGAGCCGCAGATGACACCGTTGGGCACAAATTGGCGGGTTATCGCGATCACCACCAGCAATTCAATGAGGGTGAAGCCCTTCCGACCAGCGACACCCAACATACGCCATCCCTCCTTTGGTTTTTTTCGGGGGGCACAGCGCCTCTTGGGAGGCGGTGCCCTCCCGTTTTTTTCACACGGCTCATCGGCTCCATCATTGGACTGACGCTGTAGACGCCCGAATGACCAACCGACAAGGCAGCACCAACACCTTGGGCGGCTCAGGCGGGGCGGACAAACGCTCCTCCAGCAATTGCGCCGCCAACGCCCCCAGTTGGTCAAAGGGTTGTTGGACAGTCGTTAGGGGCGGGTCTAACAGTTCGGCGTAAGGGGCATCGTCAAAGCCGACGACGGAGACATCTTCGGGCACCCGCAGCCCCATTCGCCTTAGGCACTTGATTGCCATCCCTGCCAAGCGGTCGTTGTAGCAAAAGAGCGCCGTGAACGCCAGTTTACCTCGCTTGGGCTGGATGAACGACGGCAACTTCTCCATCAACTCGCTCTCGGAGTCGCTGCTCAGCCGCAGCACCCATTCGTCGGGAAACTTTGCGCCTCGCTCCTGCCAAACCTGCTGCAGCCCCCGCAGGCGCTTCGTGCTGGGCAAGGGATTGACCTCCGAAAAGACCATGCTGACCCGCCGATGCCCTAACGCCCAAAGGTGCTCGCCGACCAACCGTCCGCCCCCTTCGTTGTCCACACCAACCCGCCACACTGACACCCTCTCTGGCACTTCGCCCACGACGACGCAAGGCACTTCCCCAACGGCTAATTCATCGGGATGGTTGCGAGAGCCGACGAAAATCACTCCGTCCACTTCCTGACGCCGATAAAGGCGTTGGGCGACTTTGCAGGCTTGCTTTCGGTCGTGGCTCATGTGAACAAGGACGCGGAAACCCTGTTGACTGAGCAAGTGGGAAAGTTCCAGCACGGTGCCGCTGATGAGCAAGGAGTCGGGGCGAGGGGGGCAAAAAAGGGCGACCCGTTGCAACTGCGGACCGCGCGCTTTCAACCGCTCCAACGGGTAGCCCAATTCCTTCGCCACTTCCCAAACTCTCCGTCGGGTCTCTTCGCTGACGAAGACGCCATTGCGCCGCCCCGTCAACGCTGTTGAGACCGTCGCGGGCGAGACACCTAACCGTTGGGCGATGTCTCGGATTGTCACCCGTTGCTTGCCCACTCTCCGTCACTCCCTGATGTCATATGAACGGGCGTCCTCAATTATGGCAAACTGGAAACGGCTGTCAAGAGGGGGCAAGGGTGGTCGGAAAATCACGCCATTGTCATTGTCGCGGCTGATAGCCGCTCCAACAGAGGGTCGGATGGCGTGTTGGCTTTTCAGCAAAAGGCGAAGGAGGCGTCAGGTTGCTCATCTATGTTGGAGTGGCTATTAGCCACGACGCACAAAACCGATTTCATGACTTTCCGAACACACTCGGAGGGGGCAAGGGGCGCCTTCGGACGGTTCACATTTCTCAAGCGACAGGGGGTGAAAGGGCGTGAGCGGTGCCATTGGCTTTGTCGTCGTCGGGTTGGGGATGGGGCGCCATCGTGCCCGCATGGTCGCCAAGACGGAAGGCGCTCGGTTGGTCGGTGTCGCCGATTTGCGGGCGGAGTTAGCCCAAAAGGTCGCCGAAGAACTGGGCTGCGATTGGCACACCGACTTTCGGGCTTTCCTTGACCGCCCCGATGTGCAAGTCGTCTGGGTGATGACCCCTTCAGGCGTCCACGCCGATGTCGCCGTCCCTGCGTTGGAAGCGGACAAGCATGTCATCGTCACTAAGCCGATGGAGGTGACTTTGGAGCGGGCGGATGCGATGATCGCTGCCGCCGAGCGAAAAGGTCGCTTATTGGCGGTGGACTTTGACATGCGCTTTTTGAAGGGCGCATGGCAAATCCGCCAAGCCATCGCCGATGGGCTACTTGGCAAACTCATCCTGCTGGAGGGACGGCTCAAGTGGTTTCGGTCGCAGGAGTATTACAGCCAAAGCGGTTGGCGAGGGACTTGGCGTTACGACGGTGGCGGTTCATTGGCAAATCAGACCATCCACCTGATTGACCAACTCATCTGGCTCGGCGGCGAAGTGGCGAACGTGGAAGCCGCCCGCATCGGCGTCTTCGCCCACGACATTGAGACGGAGGATTTGGGCGTGGCGATTTTGCGCTTCCGCAACGGGGCGATGGGGACGGTGTTGGGGACGACGACTTGCCCCCGCGACTTTTACGCCGTCGTGGAAGTGCACGGTGACAAAGGCGGCGCCATCTTGGATGTCAACGGGCAAGTGCGTTGGTTTTTCCGCGACGAAACGGTTGCGCCCCCCGAAGTCAACCCGCCCTTTGCCAACTCGGCAGAAAACATGGTCGCTGCGTTGCGGGATGGTGTGCCCCTTGTTTGCGACGGTCGGGATGGGCGCAAGTCGCTGGAACTTTTGACCGCCATCTACCGAGCCGCCCAAACGGGGCAGTCGGTGTCCTTGCCACTTTGAGCGTTTATGGCGCTTGTCACCGCAGCGATTTCAGGTAAGCCACCAGTGCCTCCAAATCTTCCTCGCTGCCTTCAAAGGCAGGCATCACGGTGTTGGGGTTGAGGGTCGTCGGCTTGAGCAAGATGGTTCGCAATTTCGCCTCGTCATACTTTTTGCCGACGCCATCCAGTTTCGGTCCAATCGTCCCGCCAATGCCGCCGATGGCGTGGCAGGTGGCGCAACCTGTCTCGTCGTAAACCCGTTTGCCCCGTTCTAAAAGGTTCGCCGCTTTCGTCGGGGTTTGCTCCCTTGTCGGATTTCGCCGCACCGTTGCGTCTCTCGGCGGTGTCGGGTTGGCATCGGTTTGTGTCTGGTGCTTACAACCGACGAAGAGCAAGCAGGAAAGCAGGCACGCCGTTAGCCAACGCATCGTCATGCCCTCCTTTGGCAAGTTTTTCTGCCACTGCCGTTCATCGTCGTGGCTGATTTTGTCGTGGCTAATTTTGTCGTGGCTGATAGCCACTCCAACAAATCGCTATTCGTTGCCGTTTTGCTATTCGCCATTCGCCAGTCGCTGCTGTTTTTCACCAGTCGCTATTCGCCATTCGCTGCCGTTCATCATCGTGGCTGATAGCCACTCCAACAAATTGCTATTCGTTGCCTTTTGACTATTCGCCAGTCGCTATTCGCCATTCGCTGCCGTTACTCATCAAGGCGCACCTCAAACTCTTCCACGACGGGGTTTGCCAGCAAGCGGCGGCACATCTCTTCGGCTTGCCGTTGCGCTTCTTGGGGTGACAAAGCATCATCCAACCAAATTTCCATCAACTTGCCGATGCGCACTTGTTGGACGCTGCCAAAGCCCAAATCCCGCAGCGCCCGCGCCACGACCCGCCCTTGCGCATCGTCCAAAGTTGCCTTCAACCGCACCAACACCGTGACTTTGGGCAATCGCCATCCCTCCAAAACGCGAGGAAGACCACAGACGCCATCGGCACAAATGCCCTTCCAAATGTGTCACACTTTGCCGACGGTGGCGTTGATGGCGTGGATTTACCTCGTCCGACATGGCGAAACGGTTTGGAACGCCGAAGGGCGTTTGTGCGGCAGCAGTGATATCCCGCTTAGCGATCAGGGACGCCAGCAAGCGAAAGCGTTGGCGGAGCGCTTGCGAGATGTCCCGATTGCTGCCATTTACAGCAGCCCTTTGCTTCGGGCGCGCCAAACGGCTGAAGCCATCGCAAAACCTCATCGCTTACCCGTGCGCCTCGTCCCTGAGTTGAGCGAGATTGACTACGGCGATTGGGAAGGGATGGCGGTGGCGGAATTAGCGCACCGCTTTCCCGAAGCGGAGCGCTGTCGCACCGACGACCCGATGCGGTTTGCGGCGCCCAACGGTGAACCGTTTGCCGATTTTGTGGAGCGGGTGACGGCGGCGATGGAGCGACTGGCACGGCAACATTCCAACGAGAGGATTGTTTGCGTGGCACATCAAGGGGTCAATCGGGTGGTTTTGTGTTGGGTGTTGGGGGCGGATTATTCGCTTTGGCGGCGATTGCGGCAAGACCCTTGTTGTGTCAACCTTTTGCACGCCCGTGACGACGGGACTTGGCGGCTTTGGCTTGCCAATGACACTTGCCATCTCAACTCTGCCGTCCCGCTGTCTGACCTGCGGGAAAAGAGTGAGCCCACCGATTGGGAGTGATGCCCATGCCATCTTTGCGGCGAACCCGTCGGAAGATGCAAAAGCATGCCACCCGCCTCATCGTGTGGGGCGGTTTCTTCCTCGTTTTTCTCATCGGCACTTTCACCAGTTTCAGTTGGCGCAGTTGGCACCCTGAAGGGGTGAGCCAATTACCAACGACCGTCGCCCGCATCAACGGCGAAAATATCTCCCGCACTGCCTACGATCAAGCCATCGCCTACGCTCAGGGGACGCGACCGACCGTTGCCGATTGGGCGATGATCAAATGGATGGCTTTTGAGCAACTTGCTCAACAGGTGCTCCTTCGGCAGGAAGCCAATCGGCGCCGCTTGTGGGTCACTCGTGCCGATTTGGACCGATGGGTGAACGAGCAGGTGCAATTGGAATTGGCGCTCGCCCGCCAACGCTATCAGCAAGACAAAGCCTTCCGCGATTTCATCCGAAAGCGGTTCGGCTCGCTGCAAGGTTACGAAAACGAACTGCGCCAACAGTTGGCGCAACAAGCCGATGGCGCACGGGAGACCATCCTTCAGCAAAAACTGCGGGACGAAGTTTTTCGGTCGGTGAAGGTGACGGAGAAGGATTTGCGGGACGCTTACACCCAATTTCGCGTCCGCCACCTCTTCGTCAGTTTCGCCCGCTTTTTGCCCAAGGGCAAAAGCCCTACGCCCCAAGACCAAGAGCAAGCCCGCCAAAAAGCCCTTGAGCATGCCCAAAAGTTGCGCCAACGATTGCTGAACGGTGAAGATTTTGCCGCTTTGGCACGCAAGGAATCCGACGATGTGACGACGAAAGAAAAAGGGGGCGATTTGGGCGAGTTGAGTTTGGACTTCGCCCGCGCCCGTTTGGGCGACGCTGTTGCTCAAGCCCTCCCCCGATTAAAGGTCGGCGAAACCTCCGAGCCATTGCAAGGTTGGGCGGGCTATCACCTTTTGCGCTTGGACGGAAAGCGACTGAACCTTCCGCCTGACTACGAGCATGTCCGTTATCGCTGCGAGGACAAAAAGTGTGGCAACACTTGGGTCGGCGAAAAGGGAGCGCGCCAGTGTCCCAAATGCAAAGGCACGAAGATCAAAGTCGTCGGGACGCGCAAAAATGAATTGCTGGCACAACTTCGGTCGCAGCGGCAAGGAGAAGTGTTCCAGCGACTCCTCAACGACCTTCGGCAGCAAGCGAAGGTGGAGTTCATTGACCCCGAATTGCGAGCCCTTTATGCCCATCGCAATGGTGATTGGAAGGAAGCCGAGAGCGCCTATCAGGAAGCCTTGAAACTGGCGTCGCAATCGCCCGATGCCCGCCGCCACTTCCTCTATCCCGAAGTTATCTGCCTGCAACTTTCGCGGTTGGCGATGGACGAAGGCAAATTGGCGGAAGCGGAGCGGTTCGCCCGCGAGGCGTTGAAATACTCCGACGACAACGAGTTGCACCTGCATCTCGGTTCCATCTTGATGCTGCGGGCGAAACGGGACGAAGCCCTGAAAGTGTTCCTGAAAGTCGCCAACCGTTCCCTTGAGCCTTATCAGCGACAAAGGCTTGCCAGTTACTTGGAGCAACTGGGTCGGAAAGATTTGGCGGAGCAACAACGCAAACTGGCGGAGAAGGAACGACCGCCTTCAAGCGGGATTAACTTACCACTCAAATTGCCGTGACGATTTTTCACGAGCATCCGATCCGATGGGGGGTGGACAGCCGATGGAACGACCTTTGCGACAACCGATCGCCCGCAAGCCATCCAAAAGAACGGAGACGCTTCCGACGAACCCGTTGACAGAATGGACGCTGACAGTGGAACGATTGCAAGCGCTCGCCTCGCAATGGCAAGGGCGACGGGTTTTGGTCGTCGGTGATTTGATGCTGGACGAATACATCGTCGGGAACGCTGAACGCATCTCGCCCGAAGCGCCCGTGCCCGTGATTTTGTGCGAGCGGCGCACTTACGGGGCGGGTGGGGCAGCCAACACGGCGATGAATTTACTGACGCTGGGGGCGCAAGTCGTCCTTTGCGGCGTCATCGGCAACGACTGGGCAGGCGAGAAGTTGCGGGCTATTTTGGGCCATCACCTTAGGGGGCGATGGCTGCGCCCTGTTTTGCGATGGGCGGTTGGTAGCCCAACTGCCCGCTTTGCGGGTGCAGGTTTACGATGTGGCGGGGGCGGGCGATACTTTTCTCGCCGCCTTGACATTGGCGTTGGTGGCGGGAGCATCCTTTGTGGAAGCCGCTCAAGTTGCTACCGTCGCCGCCGCTGCCGTCGTGCGCAAGAGCGGAGTGGCGACCACCGATGTGACAGAGATGGCAACTTTGCTAAAATCCGTCGGGTGATGGGACGGAGACGGAGGGGAAGCATTGATGGCACATCCCTTCATTACCGAACTGGCGCAACGGTTGGGCAAAAGCGAGGAAGAAGTCCTTCGGTTTTTGGAAACCCTGTGGCAACTCGTCCCGCCTTCGCCAGAGACGCAGCCCTACTTTTTCCGCTACTTAGACGAACGCTTCGGGCGCATAGAGGACCGCTACGAGTTTTTGCATCAGGAGTTAGAGCGACAGATAGGCGGGTTGCGCAGGGAGATGGAGCAGCGGATAGACGGGCTGCGCAAGGAGATGGAGCAAGGATTTGCGCAGGCAGCGGAACGAGACGAAGCCTTGAGGCGGGAGATGGAGCGGGGTTTTGCGCAGGCAGCGGAACGGGATGAAGCCTTGAGGCGAGAGTTTCAGCAGCAGATAGAAGGGTTGCGTAAGGAGATGGAGCAAGGATTTGCGCAGGCAGCGGAACGAGACGAAGCCTTGAGGCGGGAGATGGAGCGGGGATTTGCGCAAGCAGCAGAGCGAGACGAAGCCTTGAGGCGAGAGATGGAGCGGGGGTTTGCGCAGGCAGCGGAACGAGATGAAGCCCTAAGGCGAGAGTTCCAGCAGCAGGTAGAAGGGCTGCGTAAGGAGATGGAGCGGGGATTTGCGCAAGCAGCAGAGCGAGACGAAGCCTTGAGGCGAGAGATGGAGCGGGGGTTTGCGCAGGCAGCGGAACGGGACGAAGCCTTAAGGCGAGAGTTCCAGCAGCAAGGAGATGGGTTGCGGCAGGAGTTTCAGCAGCAGATAGATGGACTGAGGCAAGAGATGCAGCAACAAATAGACGGACTGAGGCGAGAAATGCAGCAGCAAATAGATGGACTGCGGCGAGAGATGCAGCAAGGATTTGCGCAGGCGGCGGAGCGGGACGAAGCCTTGCGGCGGGAAATCGCTCGGTTGGAGCGGTGGTTGTTTACCCTTTGGGTTCCTGTTTTAGGCGCACTCGTTGGCGTCCTTGGGCTGCTCCTGCAAATCTTGTTGAGGTTGTCGTGACGAAGGGCTATTCTTTGGAGGGCTAACGCCGATGGTGACGGAGCGGGATGCTTGGCTCGTCTTGATTTACAGCCTGGGCTTATTCTTTGGCGTGCTGATATGGGTTGCCTGCCTGACCGTCTTCCTTTCAGCGACGGGGACGGACATTTGGTCGGCATTTGGGATGGACAAGTTTTTGATGCTCAATGCCCTGCTGACGATGGTCGCTTTGTTAACGCCTGTCCTTGCTCAGGGGTTACTAAGGGGATGGGCGTGGCGGCAGGCGTTGCGATGGCGCCCTTTGTCCTTTTGGGTCGTCTTTCAGGTCACCCTCGCCACCTTAGCCCTCAACCTTTCCGTCTCGCAGGGGTTTCTGTGGCTTTTGAGCATGCCCTTTTTTGAGTGGGCGCAGCAAAGCGGTTATGGGGAACTGTTGGAAAAGATTGCCCATCACAAAGGGGTGCCCTTTTTGGTCATCGTTGCCGTGATGGTGCAAGCCTTGCCCGAAGAGTTGACCTTTCGGGGGGTTATCCAGCAAGGTTTTGAGCGCCGCTATGCGCCGACGATTGCCATCACCTTGACAAGCCTTTTCTTCGCCCTCTTTCACCTGAATCCTTTGCAAGCGCTGATCGTGTTGCCGACGAGTTTATTTTGGGGTTGGGTGGCTTTTCGCACCCAGAGCATCATCCCGACGGTCGTCGCCCATGCTTGTCAAAATGGGCTAACCGCCTTAGCCCTCGCTATGCCATCCCTTGCGGGGCAAGGTAGCGGCTCGCCCTTGGCACAATCGCCCAATTGGTTTGCGGCGGTCGCTGGGTTGCTCCTTTGGGTCGGATTGACTTGGCACTTGGCGCAACATCTTCCCACCCACAAGGAAGGTGGTGCTCATGGCGAAAGGGAAAGGGTCACCGCCACCCCCCATCAAACTGGGGTTGCCGACGGGAGCGATGGAGGCGGAAGCCTTGAACCTGATGAACGCCGCTGACTTACGGGTTGACCGCCTCACGCCCCACTATGCCATCGTGGATGACCCCCGTGTCTCCGATGGGGTCTTTGGCGAACCCCGCGACCTTTGGACGATGGTCGCCCAAGGCGATTTGGATGCTGCCATCGTCCCCTTTGACGATGTGGCAGAAGAGATGCGCAAACGCCCCACCGCCCGCCAGTTGCATATTGAACCCTTGACAGGGGATTTGCTTTTCATCGCCAACGCCCAAAGCGCTCAAACTTATCAGGAGTCGCTGCAGGATTTGCTCATGCTTTTGCGAGGGGCGGCGGAAGCGCGGGGGCGGGTGCTGCTCATCCTCAATGTGGATGAAGGGCATTTGCAAGAGGTGTTAGCCCTGCTGCCTGCCTTGCGTTCGCCGACGGTCTCACCTTTGGCAGAAGCGGGTCTCTTTTCCGTCATGTCCGTCGTCCCCCGCAGCGAGGTCAATCGCCTCATCCCCCTTCTGCTTCGGGCGGGGGCGACGGACATCGTGGAATTGCCCATCACCAAACTCATCCGAGGCAACCCATGAGCATCATCCCACTTTGACCGTCAGGGAGGTTGCGGGATGGAGCGCCGTAGCGACAAACTGACGCCGATGTTCCAGCAATATCAGCGCATCAAAGCCCAATATCCCGATGTCCTGTTGCTCTTCCGCCTCGGCGATTTTTACGAGATGTTCGGTGACGACGCCCGCATCGGCTCACAAGTGTTGCAACTGGTCTTGACCTCGCGGGAAATTGGCAGGGGCAACCGCGTGCCGATGTGCGGCGTCCCCCACCACGCCGTGGAGCGCTACATCGCCAAACTTTTGGAAGCAGGTTACAAAGTCGCCATCTGCGAGCAGTTGGAAGAACCCAGCCCCAAAAAGCGTTTGGTCCGCCGCGATGTCACCCGCGTCCTGACGCCTGGCACCCTCGTGGAGGACACCTTCTTGGAAGCCAAGCGCTACAACTTCCTCGTCGCCCTTTGCGGCGGAACGGAAGAGGAAAAACGGCATGAAGCGGGACGGGGGGCGGGGGACGAGGGGCGAGAGGGGAAACCCAAACGGTTTGGTTTTGCGGTGGCGGAAGTTTCTACGGGCGAGTTTGCTGTGACCGAACTGGACGGCAAAACCCTTTGGGACGAACTGACTCGGTTGCAACCTGCCGAAGTCCTTTTGCCTGAGCGGTTGGCGGACGACGAAATTTTCGTCAACCGTCTCAAAAGCCTCTGCGAAGGGGCGTCACTCACCACCTTTGACCTTGACCCCTTCACCGAACCCGAACGGCTTTTGTGCCAACACTTTCAGGTCGCCACCTTAGATGGCTTTGGTGTGACGGGTCTGAACCTTGCTATCCGCGCCGCTGCCACCATCATCGCCTATTTGCAGCGGACGCAATTGACAGCGTTAGAGCACCTGAAAAGTTTGAGCACTTACAGCGTCGGCGAATTCATGCTCTTGGACAATGCGACGCGGCGCAATTTGGAGTTGGTGCAGTCACTGCGGGACGGCAGCGTTTACGGGACGCTCCTTTGGGTGCTGGACGAAACGACGACGCCGATGGGCGGGCGACTAATTCGCCGCTGGATTTTGCAACCCTTGCTCAGCGTGCAGCGCATCAACGAACGGTTGGACGCCGTAGAGTTGCTTTATCGCGAGACGCTTTGGCGGCAGGAAATCCGCGAGACGCTCAAAAGCATCCCTGACTTGGAGCGTTTGGTGGCACGGGTCGGGACGGGAACGGCGAACCCCCGCGACTTAGCCCAAATCCGCTCCGCCTTGCAAGTCATCCCGAAGTTGCGGGAAGTGCTGATGGCGAAGGCGATGAAAGCGCCGCTGCTTTGGAGCATCGCCGAGCGGTTGCACACTGCCGACGATTTGCGCCGACGGTTGGAAGAAGCCCTCGTGGACAACCCGCCGCAACGCATGACCGAAGGGGGCATCTTCCGCGACGGTTACCATCCCGAACTGGACGAACTGCGTTACATCGCCCAACACGGCAAGGAACTGATCGCCCAGTTGGAAGCGAAGGAACGGGAACGGACGGGCATTAGAAACTTGCGGGTTGGCTACAACCAAGTCTTCGGCTACTACATAGAGGTCACGAAAGCCAACTTGCACCTTGTCCCGAAGGACTACATCCGCAAGCAGACGCTGACGGATGTGGAGCGGTTCGTCACCCCTGAACTCAAGCAGTTGGAAAACAAAGTCTTGGGCGCTGAAGAGCGGATTGGTCAGTTGGAGCATCAGTTGTTCGTGGAGTTGCGGCAGGAGGTTGCCCGCAGGAGTGGCGAACTGTTGGAGACGGGGCGGGCAATCGCCGAACTGGATGTCTTGGCGACTTTCGCCGAAGTCGCCGCCAAAAACCACTACACCCGCCCCCTCGTGGATGACAGCGACGAAATCGTCATCGTGGAAGGGCGCCATCCCGTCATTGAGCAAGTGCAAAAAGACAAACCCTTCGTGCCCAACGATTGCCGCTTGGACAACCGCGAAAACCAACTCCTCATCATCACGGGTCCAAACGCCGCTGGCAAGTGCGTCTCGCTGGAGACTTACATCTTCACCGACAAGGGTTTGCTGACTTTGCGGGAGTTGATGCCTAAAGGGGCGAAGGCTTTTCAGTTCACACCGATGCGAGTGAAAGTCAAAGGGTTGAAGGGGGAAGGGGAAGCCACTCACTTTTACGACGACGGTGTTCGGCGGACGCTGAAAATCCGAACCCGCTTCGGTTTTGAATTGGAAGGGACGCCCCAACATCGTGTCTGGGTGCGCCATCCTGACGGGACGGAGGGATGGAAGCGATTAGGGGAATTGCAGGTCGGCGATGTCGTCGTCATTGACCCTCAAATTGACCTTTGGGGCGATGAGACCGCCATCCCACCCATGCCCCTGCCCCGAAGGGCAAAGTCCTATCGGTTGCCTGACCGTTTGACGACCGATTTAGCCTACTTGCTGGGATTGCTCATCGGTGATGGGACGATCACTTATCCGAACAGTTACGCCCTGACGACGGCGGAAGAAACTTTGCGGAAGCGGTTTGCGGAGTTGCACAAGCGATTGTTTGGCTGTCCTGTCCGACGGTTCGGTCGGATTGGGTGGCGGGTGAGCAGTTCGTTGTTGCGTCAGTTCCTTGCCCACTTGGGTGTCGGTTACTGGCGCGCCGACGAAAAACGAGTCCCCTTGAGCATCCGAAGGGCGACACGCGAAATCGTCGTCGCTTTCCTGCAAGGATTGTTTGATGCCGATGGCTATGTTGATGGGCATCGGGGCGATGTGCAATTGGTCACGGCGTCGGAAGGGTTGGCAAAAGAGGTGCAACTTCTGCTGCTCAACTTGGGCATCGTGGCGTGTCGGCGGCGCAAGGTCGTCAAAGGGAAAACCTTTCACGAACTGAACCTTTATGGCGAAAATGCTCAGCGCTTCTTTGAGGTCGTTGGCTTTCGCCTTTCTCGCAAGCAGCGGCGAAAGCGCCCCTCATCCCGCCCCTTCCTTCCCAACTTTGGCGTGCCATACCTTGAGCCACTCCTAAAGCAAGTGCATCGCTGCATCGTAGAAACGCCCCAAAAACCGATAGCCCTCAAGGACGACAAGGCAGTCAGTAGCGTGTTTTACACCTACTTGCCGAAAGGTTCAGCGCCCTCTCACCGCATGCTGAAACGCGTGCTGGCATATTGTCAGGCGAGTGGTGTGGCAGGAACGGCTGTCACAGAGTTGGAACGCTTGGTCGCTTGTCGCTACCTTTACGATGCCATCGTCGCCATAGAACCCTCCCAAGCCCCTGTCGCTGACCTCAATGTGCAACCCGACCACGCTTATGTCGCCAACGGACTCGTCAGCCACAATTCCACTTACCTTCGTCAAGTCGCCTTGATTGTCCTGATGGCGCAAGTGGGCAGTTTCGTCCCTGCCAAAGAAGCCCGCATCGGCATCGTGGATCGGATTTTCACCCGCGTCGGCGCCCACGACGAATTGGTGCGGGGGCAAAGCACTTTCATGGTGGAGATGTCGGAGACAGCCAACATCTTGCACAATGCGACGGAACGAAGCCTCGTGCTCATTGATGAAATCGGTCGGGGCACTTCCACTTACGACGGCATCGCCATCGCATGGGCGGTCGCCGAAGAACTTCACCGCATCGGTTGCAAATGCCTCTTCGCCACCCATTACCATCACCTCAACGAACTGGCGAACTTGTTGCCCCGCGTGCAAAACTACCGAGCCGCCGTCCACGAAGAAGGCGACAAGGTGGTGTTTCTGTATCGCATCGTGCCAGGCGGCACCGACCGAAGTTACGGCATTCAGGTGGCGCGGTTGGCGGGGTTGCCGGAGCGGGTGATCGTGCGGGCAAAGGAAATCCTTGCGACTTTAGAGAACAACGACCAAAAAGTTGTCGTGCCGCCCAAAACAGCCGCCCAACTCATCCCCGCCCCTTCTCAGTTGCGCCTCTTTGAGTTCGCCCCCCATCCCGTCTTGGAGCGGTTGAAGGTCATCAATCCCGATGAACTGACGCCTCGCGAAGCCTTGTCGCTCCTTTACGAGTTGAAGCGCCAACTGCAAGAGAGGCTTTAAGCCTTTCACTCTCTCATCCGATATGGCAATCGGAGGGATTGCGTGTGGCTGGAGACCGACAAGGCGTCCGTATCGTCGCCATCATGCTGGGTTTGCTCGCCATCGCCCTTTTGGAGCGGCAATGGGGCGAGACGGCTCCTCTTTGGCAACTCTACCTGCTCCCCATCGTCTTGGCAGGCATCACCCTGAAAGTCACTGGCGGTATCCTTGTGGGATTGGCTGCCAGCCTTTTGTTGTCGTTCCTCTCCCCTGCCGCTAAGGCGTGGGGATGGCAAACCTTGCTCGGTTGGCAAATTGGCTCCATTTTCCTCGGCGGCATTGTCGGCTACTTGAAGCATCAAGCGGAAGTGCAGCGGGAAGCGGCAGAGCAACTCCGCCGCCAACAGGAACTGCGGGAAACTTTGACCGACTTCCTCGTCCACGACCTTCGTTCTCCTCTGACCAATGTCATCAGCGGACTGGAAACCCTCAAACTGACGGTGCAAGACCAACTATCGCCTGACGACGCCGAGTTGTTGGAACTTTCCCTCATCGGCGCCCACCGCTTGCTCACGATGGTCAACTCGCTGTTGGACTTGCGCAAGATGGAAGAAGGCAAGTTTCCCCTTTACCTGAAGGAGTTTTCGCCTGAAGACGCCATCAACGAAGCCGTCAGGCAAGTGCAACTTTGGGCGAAACAAAACGGGGTGACCATTCGCACAGACATCGCTCCTGATTTGCCCTCTCTTGTCGCCGACCGATGGGTGCTCATCCGTGTCCTCGTCAATTTACTCAGCAACGCCCTCAAATACACACCGTCAGGCAAAACCATCACCGTCAGCGCAAAAGTCACCGACGAAGGCGTTCACTTCGCCGTGACCGATGAAGGACCGGGCATCCCGAAGGAGTATTTGAGCCGCATCTTTGACCGTTTCGTGCAAGTGGAAGCCCTCAAAGCGGGCGCCCCTGTCGGCACGGGGTTGGGCTTGACTTTCTGCAAATTGGCGGTAGAAGCCCATGGCGGGCGCATTTGGTTGGAAAGCGAAGTCGGCAAGGGCACAACGGTGCACTTCCTTTTGCCGCTCACCGCCAGCGCTGCCGCCCTCGCTCCACAGTCCCCTGCCTTGACAAAGCGTTGACCTGTCACCTGTCGCCACCTCTCCTTCAATGACATACTTGCCCCAGCCGTTGGCAGGGGCAGGTGAACCCTCCATGCCGAATGACGATTGGGCGAACATTGAAGCCTTAGAGGGACTCATCGTCAAGGCAGTGCGGGAGGGGATGGGCGACAGCCAAGTGGACGACGAGACCTTTCGCGATTTGCTGATGGAGGGCAAAATCGCCACTTATTGGGCGCTGCAGCATTACGAACCCAGTAAGGGCGAGAAAACCACATGGGTTTTTCAGTCGGTCGTCCGTCACATCCGCCGTGTGCTTCAAAACTACCTCCCTGCGGGCGAACCCTTGCCCGAAGAAGCGGATGACGAAGGGTTGGGTTTGGTTTCCCCCTCCGCCCCTTCGTCCTACCTGTCCCCCCTTGCCGTTGCCGTTCTCCTCGCCGCTGCCCCGCCTTTAGAGCGACTTTGCGTTTTGCACGAACTATTGGTTTGGGACGCCCCACCCCGATACGCCAAAGCGCGCTTGAAAAAGCGATGGCAAGGGCAGGAATGGGTTCGGTTGGTGGCAGGCAACGCCCGAAAGGGTTGGGAGCGGCGGCAATTGCTGGAGCAACTGTGTTTGATGGCGCAAGAGGGCGAGGGGCGAGAAAAGGAGTTAGCCGGCTTCGCCCTCGCCGCCTTGCCGCTGGACGAACTCACGGAAGAAGAGATAGCCTTGATTCGCCTCCCTGCCCAAACCCTTGCCCGATCAACGAATCCCCTTTGCCAGTTCGCTGGTCTTTGGGCGCTCTTTCGGCTGCAACCGCAAGCGTGGGAGAACTTTTGGGTGGATGGCTTGGACATCAACGCCCTTGGAGCGGTCTTGAAAGCCCGTTACGCCAAGCCGACGGAATGTGCCTGTCCGTCCCCTTTGTGCCTGCATTATCACCCCGATGTCCTTCGGCACCGCCCCCCAACGCAAGTCGTGGAGGCAGTTATTGAGTCGCTTGCCCGTTATGCCGACCGCATCGCCCATGAAGCGGGGCAAGGAGTTCGGTGGCGGGGGTGGTGGATGGCGAGGGCATTGGGGCTCTACCTGCAGTTTTCGCCTGACGAGTTGCTTCACCTCTTGCCGGCGAAAGGTCGCATCATGGCGATGATGGCTACCGTTGCCTTTGCCCACTTTGATGTCCAACGGGGTTTGGAGCAAGCCTTGGAATGGCTGCCGAAGGCGCCGACGGTGCGGGAACGGTTGCTGAGAGCCCTCAAATCGCCCGAACCTATAGAGCGCAGCAGCGCCCTTTATGCGGCACGGGCGTTGCCTGCGGAAGACGGTCTTTCCCTTGCCCTTTTGGGGCTTTCCGACCCTTCGGTGCTCGTGCGCTTCGCTGCCCGACGCCTTTTGGAAGAGGGGAAGGCATGGGAACCGCTTTATCGGGAACTGATGCATCCCCACGAACACAAGCGACTTTTGCATCGGGCAATTTTGAACATCCTTGCCCGATTGGATTTGGAGCGGACTTTGAAGGTGGCATCGGAAATTTATCGGGGGCGAGGGAAAGAGGCGTGGCGGGAAGACTTGTGGCTGCGCCATGACGCTGGCTACATTTTGTTGGCGGGCATTCAGCAGTTGGGGCGGTCTGATTTGCTGGAAGTTTTTCGGACGGTGTTGGAGCGGGAGCCCCATCCGTCCCCCCTTGTCCTTCTCCCCGCTGTCCAAGCCTTCCTCAGTGGGTGAGCGGGCTGCCGTTCGCATCCCCTTGCCCATCAAAAAGTGCCCCCAAATTGCAACGCCATTGGGGATAGTTTTTATGGGGGCGAGACCGCCCCCCACAAAAAGGGGCACAAGGAGGGATACCCATGCAACGGCATGGCAACCTTTGGGCGATGCATCAAAGCGTCCGCCAGACAAATTTGCGGAACGCCTTCACGCTGATTGAATTGCTGGTAGTGATCGCGATAATCGCGATCCTGGCAGCAATTCTGTTCCCGGTGTTCTCCACTGCACGGGAGAAGGCTCGGCAAGCATCGTGTCTCTCAAACATGCGGCAGTCGGGTAATGCGTGGAACATGTATATTCAAGACTATGACGAACGGACACCGCCTCTTGTTATCTATTGGTCGCCTCCAGGGCGAATTTGCTGTGAGGACTACACTTACGCTGCGTGGTATGATGGACTTTTCCCATATTCTCGCAACTACCAATTGCAAGTTTGTCCTTCTCGTCCCAATCGGGGTTATCGCCCAGAAGACGGATACGACCCCAACTTCTTGCCTCCAAATTTTGACATCCGTAACCTTTTGGCGACCTATGCTGCTAACTACTATGTCGGGACAAGTTCAGTCGTTTGGAGAACACCCCCAACTCGGTCTTGCTACGCCAACTGGGACCCATTTGGGGCTCCTATTGCAAAGTGGCAGTCTCCTGCTTCACTTATTGCTGTGGTGGAGCAATTTGGTTGTTGTGATAATATCCGCAACATTGTCACTAACGCTGACTGTGGTGTCCACTTAGGGGGGTCTAACTACATATTCGCTGACGGTCATGCCAAATGGTATCGGATCGCTCAAACCCTCACACCAAAATGCATGTGGGTAGATGATTCAGAACCCCAAGGACAAGCATGCATTCAATATGCTTACATGGATCGACTGCGAACCGACCCACGCACTTATAGGGAGTGCTTAGGTGGGCAGTAAAGTCGGACAAGTTATGAAGGAGGCGAAAAACGATGGAGAAACGCTTGTGGTTGTTAGGGGGAATTATTGTCATTGTGGTCATAGTAGCAATAGGTGGGCTATTGCTTCTTCGATCAAAAGGTGAACAGGCTCGCGTAGAACAAACCCGACAGCAGATTATGCAAAAGGGAGTGCAAGAAGAGTTGATGGAGAAAAGAGAGGCTGTAAAGCAATATGGATGGCCCATGAGAAGATGAATGATTACCCAATTGACAAAAGTAGAGAACTTTAGGAGGATAGTGTGCCTGTGAGTGGTGCAATGACTGGTGCCTTTGTTGATACTAAGCCGTCAACTCAAGTAAGGGCAAGAAGTATCGTCATAGCACTTTCGTTAGTAATAGCGTTTACTATCTTCAGCAGTTGGGCTGCTTTGTTGAGACATGAAATACTTGGCACAGGATACCTCCCTCGTGGGATTGTTCCCTTATTTCTTATCATCGTTCTACTCAATGCTTCTGTGAGAAAGACACTCCCTTTCCTTTCGCTTACTCGTTCTGAATTGCTCTTCGTTTTTGCCATTTTATCTTCCATCGCTGCTGTATCAGGTCAAGAGTTTGGGATTCACTTTTACCTGAACTTGATTGGATTAGTTTACTACAGTTCGCCGCAAAGCCAGTGGTTCAACTTATTCACCCCTCACATTCCGCATTGGTTAGTTCCTTCCTTACAATTTCGCGACCCAGCAATTTTGTGGGCATATGAAGGGATGCCAGAAGGGGCAACTATGCCTTTACTTGCTTGGTTTAAGCCACTTTGTTTTTGGACACCTTACATTTTTTGCGTTTATGCTGCCACTACTTTTTTGTGCTCCCTTATCGCCAAGCAATGGGAGGAAAATGAACGACTTCTTTATCCTTTAACTCAAATCCCTTCACAATTGACCCAAGAAAACCTCTCGTTGTTTCAGATTCCATCCTTTTGGTTAGGTTTTCTTGTTGCAGCAATCCCTTATTCCCTTCGCGGCTTGCACTTATACTTCCCTCAAATTCCCGATCCTCAATTACAAAGAGATGCTGGTCAACTATTTGCCTCAGGACCTTTAACGGTTTTTAACAACATGGAACTTCACTTCTACCCTGAGATGGTTGGAATTGCTTATTTGCTTTCCAATGAAGTTGGTTTAAGCCTTTGGTTCTTCCCCATCCTGCGCAGAATTGAAATTGCTTTGAGGGTTGCTTTAGGTTACGACATGTTGCACAGTGAATTTGTGACCTACCAAACAGTTGGTGCTTATATCGTTATGGCTATAAATTTGTTTTGGACTGCACGATTTCATCTCACAAGGATTGCAAAAGATGCTTTCTTCTTAAGAAATCAAAGCAGCGAATTAAAGGAGCGAGAGGGTTGGATATTAGTGGGGCTTATTGTCACATTCGTGTGTCTGTTACTTTGGTCTAAATTAGCATCAAAAGCCTCTTTGCTGTGGACATTGGTGATGTTGCTTTGTTTTTTAGTTGCATCTCTCGTTATCGCTCGCATAGTCGCTGAGACTGGTATTTACATCTATTCAACCCCATTTCGAGTTAATCAGATACTTTTTGACATTTTCGGTAAAGACAGGATTGGAGCAAAAAACATTGTCATGCTGACGGCAATGAGTTGGGTTCAAATTCGAAGCACTGCGACGATGGTTTCAGGCTATCTTGTCAACGCCCTCAGGTTAAACAGTTTGGCTGGATTGGGTAGGAAGCAGTCAGTTCTGTGGCTTATGGTAGCCACTCTTTTTAGCATATTCACCTGCCACATTGCAATCCCGACAATCATTTACTCTTACAGCGTCCCTAAACTGAGTTGGTGGGCACAGGTATCTTCTTTAAACACTGCAAATCTATTGGGAGAGAATTTAACAACATCTCGCCCACTTACTTTGCACCATTGGATAGGTTTGATTGTGGGAGCGATTACATGTTGGTTGCTCATCAAACTTCGATTAACTTTTGCTGGCTTTCCACTTCATCCTCTCGGATTCATCACTTGGACCGGATGGCCAATTAACACTTATTGGCTTTCCATTGTTTTAGGTTGGGTGTGGAAACTTGCAGTCTTGCACTATGGTGGCTATCACGCTTTTAACAAAGCAAAGCCCTTCGCCTATGGGCTCGTTGTAGGAGGCACAAGCGCACTTACTTTCTGGATCATTTTGAGGTTGTTTTACCCAACCGCTGAAAGCGTCATTATTGATTGATGAGAAGAGAGTGAAAGGTTAAACAAAAAGTGACCCAAAATTTTAGGTAAGTTTATAGGCGTTATCTGAAGGAGATCATTAACTTTCAGAAAGAAGGTGGTTTGCGTTTGGCATTTGGAAGCGGCAAATACAAGTTTGAGGTTGTGGAAGGTTGGTTCAAGCCGCCGAAAGGTTGGAATTTCGGTTGGATACCTGCTGTCGCTTGCGATTTGCAAGGGCGAGTCTTCGTTTACTCCCGCAGTGAACACCCTTTGGTCATCCTTG
>Ga0079996_119410_pt1 | contig 39554 bp, 47 predicted proteins | sample PerSpoAPS_AMetaG_FD_69199 | JGI IMG/M metagenome (GOLD analysis project Ga0079996, IMG submission 69199) | Thermal spring microbial communities from Yellowstone National Park, Wyoming, USA - Perpetual Spouter A (PS_A) MetaG (SPADES assembly)... | ecosystem: Environmental > Aquatic > Thermal... | reverse complement strand
TGTGAGGGATATAATCCTCGAAAGGATACCCCCGACGATATTGTTTCTAACAACGGCTACCCTAATAAATATAGCCCTAGGCCTAACTCTGGGGCCTCTCCTCGCATTTAGAAGGCGAGAGATACTAGATCGTTTCTTCAGCATATACTCAGCTGTATCGTATGCCCTTCCAGCATGGTGGCTGGGTCTCATGCTAATATATGTTTTCGTCTATAGGATACCTATATTTCCACCCCCAACGGGCCTTCTATCTCCTAACCCACCTACAGATCCTCTTGGGAGGTTCCTAGATATGGCTAGCCATGCAGCTCTCCCAATAATAACTTTCGTCCTAGCTACGTCAGGTGTGTGGATATACGTAACAAGGGCTATTGTTGTCAGGATCGTTGAGGAGGATTTTGTATATGTGGCTAAGGCTAAGGGTCTTCATGATAGGACTATCATGAGAGGCTATATAATGAGGGCAGCAGCGCCTCCAATAGCTACTAACGCCATATTGGGTTTAGCTGGTTCTCTCGGTGGTGCTATTCTGACAGAGACTATATTTAATTGGCCTGGTCTCGGAAGATTATTCTACGATGCTATAGGAGCTCAGGAGCTTCCACTGATACTTGGTTTGACATATATAACGGCCCTAGTATATGTCATTGCTAGGATGATCCTAGAGATCCTATATATCTTTCTAGACCCGAGGGTGAGGTACTGATGTCCCTCCAAGCCCTGACCCTTAGAGAAGCTTTTAATCTGTTGTGGAGGAACTGGGTCGGGAGGGTTGGGATCATAATAATAGGGCTCATGATCGTGGCATCGATATACACCCTTACCACGATGCCCCTGGACTATGGGACTAGGATATGGAGCAATGCCGATTATTGGAAGGACTATCCAAAGATGGTACCCCCAGATTGGTACAGGATTCTCTTTGATAGGAGCCTTCTACCCCACATAGTCATTAGAATTGAAAACCCCACATCTTCTCAAGTTATTAACTATGCTGGGTCGAGTGTTAAGGTTTTAACATATGTATTCACATATTCATATGATAGCCCCACATATCCTCAGAATGTGAGGATAGCTATATATGGTCTGCAGGCACGTAACCCTGGATTACCCGTGATCCTCTCAGTATCTCTTGAGAGGCCTGATGGAAAAATAGATCAGTTGTACTTCGAGATAATAAGGATTCCTCAGCAGCTCGTTGGCCAGAAGATCTATACACCGACGCCTAAGGACGTCAATGCCTATGGTAATCAGTATATGGCTTCACAGCTATCTAGCTTCTACTTCACCAGGTATAATATCTCTATAACACCAACAGATCTAGCAGGCCTTGAATATGGGGTTGAAAAGGCATTGTTTGCACGCCCAGTGCTGAGGGGAGGGAGTATAGTCCTTGAGCCCCTAAACGGTGTCTATAGATTCACCGTTACGATCCAGCTGACAAGCCCTCAGGATAGCGTAGACATGGTAACCCTAGCCATTGTTGGGAGAGCATATGGCTTCATGGGTACAGACTTCGATGGGAGGGATCTCGCCCAAGCACTTCTCTTCGGCTTCCCAATAGCTCTTGCAATAGGCTTTGTAACCTCAGCAGTTGTCTCGCTCATAGGAATGGTTCTAGGTGTTTTCTCAGGATACTATGGGGGGCTCATAGATGAGATTGTTCAGAGGACAGCTGATATTCTCGGTAACATACCCCTACTACCCCTACTAATACTATTTACATTTATAACACCCACTAATCTAAGGCTCCAGATAATCATCATAACCCTGATCGTGTTCGGCTGGGCCGGTCTAGCGATCATAGTCAGGTCAATGGTTCTTTCAATAAAATCCGAGCAATATGTAGAGGCTGCCAGAGCCATCGGAGCATCTAATACAAGAATCATATTCAGACACATAGTCCCCCAAGTACTCCCATACGTAGTCGCTCAGATGATCTTCTTTGTGCCAACAGCCATACTAACAGAAGCAGGCTTAAGCCTCCTAGGTCTAGGAGATCCCAGCATACCTACATGGGGACAGATACTATCTAGAGTACTAGATAAAGGCGCTGTATCTATTGCTTGGTGGTGGATACTACCCCCAGGATTGCTGATAGTGATCTCTGCTGTAGCATTCGTACTGATAGCCCTAGCACTTGAACCAATAGTAGATCCACGGCTCAGGAGAAGGATCTAGGTTTGCCGAGAATATGGGCCCGCGGGGATTTGAACCCCGGACCGCCCGGTTATGAGCCGGGCGCTCTACCTGGCTGAGCTACGGGCCCTCACTGGATTATATTTTTTGAAGGCTTATAGCCTTTACCCAATTATTCGATAAGTTCTCAGACCATGTGGAAGCACCTCTGTAACCCCCTACTTACTCGTGATTCAAATCCTCCCTAGATAGTCTAGAAGTTCACAGATCACCTTAGAAACCTTTACAACTAGCCCGCTTGTCTCTTGTCTCCTGATGGTTGCTGGTTGTCACTAATATTCTTTTGTTTTGATGTTGCTATGTTTTCTTCTCCACAGGGTTTCTATGGTTTCCCTGTGGCCGTCGAGGGCTTCTCCCCACTCCACTTCCTGGGCAATATGCCCTGGAGGCTTCTCGGGAGTGCGGTTGAGTCTAGCGGAAAGGGGCTCCCATCTAGGATAGAAACTTCGAAGCCCTTCTGGGCATAGCCCTCATCCAGGGCCTCGGTCTCGGGAGCTCTGAGTATCATAGCATCCCGAGGATATCTATATGCTAAGCATGGGGGTATCGCCTCGTCATCAAAATAGCTAGGGATTGAAGTATACAAGCTTAAGTCCAGATAATAAACGAATATAAAAATATTCCTATTAACATAAAAGGATACAGTCCCAAGCCAGAGCCATAACCCCGAGTCCTGATGAGCCAGTCGACTGGGGTCCCAGCTGGCAAGGAATAGGGGTAATAGGTCGGAGACCTGGCCTAGGGACACACCCCAGCGGGTGTAGCTCCAAACCAACGAACTACCTAGAGGGAACCCCCCGCCCTTCAGGGTTGGGAGGAGATCAGACTGGTATCGACAGCTGCTAATGAACTCATAGAGATTCCTAGTCTATGGAGTATGTCTCTCGATAGCCATAGGGATGCTATAGCATTCCCTCTAGGGATAAAACACATCGAGCCCAAGATAAAGAATCAGCAACAACCAATAACCATCGAGGAGCAAGCGACCTGGAAATATTGAGAACAGGGGGCTTGCTAATGCTGAGATAAGGCGATCCTTTAATCTCTACTTTGCTCCTGTAAGAGTATGTTGAACATAACCTCTTCCATGTCTTAAAAGGCGAGGCTTATTCTTGTCGTCAGGGTATAGTAATTAGAAGTTTTCTTAATGCTCTTCTAAGCTTATAGGACAGACTTGACTTAGGGATTCCGAGTTTTGCTGATAGCTCTGCAAAAGAAACCTTTCTAGGTGCCTCGTATAACCCTCTAGCAATACCAAGAAGTCTGTTTTCCTCTTCAGTGAGAACTGGGTTTATAGATAGCTCCTCAACTGAAGCTCTACATCTCCTTGATATCCTGTCTAGAAAGTTTGTGGCTTCTGAATCAGGGACAGATACTATAGCTATGATCCCTTCCCTGGTTACCCTTATAGAATTGACATAGAAGCTAGATAGAACATCCCTTAAGAGGCAGCCCTTCGATCTCATAACAAGGTATCGTCCTTTATGGTATCTTCTCAACCTTATGCCGTGGCCTCGTGCTAGGACCACCTCTGTGGATCCTTTCTCCTTTTTATCTGCGCTTTTACCGATCTTACCTACTAGTATGTGGATCACCTCATATTTTGATAATCTAAACCCCACATGTTCATGATTCCTCAAGATATCCTTCATAGTAGGGCAAGGCGGTATCACAATTCTGTAGAATCTCAAGGTTCATCATAATAATATTAATCCTAGAAGCAAGATATGTCTTAGAAAGGATCCTCTCCCAGTTCTAAAGGACGAGACTTGTTCTCGCAGTAATTAAGGTTCAAAAGACAGGGATCCTATCTATGGTTATGCCTGCTTCAGTGTTCACTTACGGAAATCACGGAATTCCGTGTTAAAGGAGAAAGAATGCATATTATACATATGTATATATATGTATATATCGACATATCGTAAGCTAGTAAGGTATTTACTGAACATGTTCAACGCTAATCTATGTTTTCCACAAGAGATTATCTTAGGGTGTGTGATGGATGAGGAAAGCTGTATTTGCAGAGCTCCTGGATAATCTATGGTTCTGGGCGGTTCTCGCCCTAGGGATAATGGCTATCTATGGCATATGGGCGCTTCTAGAGGCTACTGCTATGCATGGCATTACGGGAATCGCTCCAAGGGGGTGGGGCTAGTGGTCCTAACATCGAGAAGTATTGAGGAGTGGTATAAGTCGTTCTCTAGGGAGGAAAAGATATGGCTTATACTAGCTATTGCAGTTGCTCTCACACTTGCGGCAACAACCCTCTCGTGGCATCTAATAGACCCGTATCATCAGGTACCGACAACGTCTATCGAAATCTCTCCTAAGGATTTCTCACAGAAGGTGTCAGCTTTTATGGCTAACTACTCTGGTAGGGTTGTGCCAAAGGGTGTTGATGTATATCTAGGAGCTTCTCAATGGGTTTGGAGACCTTCTGAAATAAGGCTCAGTGCCGGGGTCACATATAGGGTCTGGGTATCGAGCACAGATGTGCTTCACGGCCTCTCGATAGTTAGTAAGGATGGAAGCGTTGTGTATAATGTTATGGTGATGCCTGGAATGGCGTACGCTATACATATTAGATTCGACAAGCCTGGCGAGTACTACATAATATGTAACGAGTATTGCGGGATTGGACATCAATACATGGTTGGGAAGATCGTTGTTGTGGGGTGATGTAAATGGTTCAGACACCACAGGTTACTCAAGGCTATAGAACTTGTCCTGTAACAGGGCTCCTATGCCATATAGCCACTCTGAGGCTCATAACAGCTAACTATGTCATGGCACTCATATCGATATCTATTGGCGGGATCGCAGCTATATTTGTCGGCCTCTCCAGATCGTCCCTCGTTCTTCTAAGAGACCCAGGATCCTACTATTTATGGCTCACAGCCCATGGGATCAATATGCTTCTCTTCTGGATACTCTGGTTCGAGGTAGCCCTGCTATATTTCGTCGGCACCGTGCTTTTGAATGCACCCATATATAGCGTTAGGATTGGATGGATCGCTTTTGCATTAATGCTCACTGGATGGGCATTCGTTGAGTACTCAGTGTTCTCGGGAAACGCTTCAGTTCTCTTCACAGCTTATCCGCCTCTAACTGCCCACCCGATCTTCTATGCAGGCTATGTAATCTATGTACTAGGCGCTGGTCTTGCTGTCATAACTTTCTTCTTAACACTATATAGAGCAAGGGTTGAGGGTAGATATAGAGGTAGCTTGCCGCTGGTCACATGGGGAGCTGCGATTGCAGCAATAATAGCTGTTACAGTCGTTATACACGGCCTGATCTCGTTAGCCTATGTCGCTTTCTGGCTAGCAGGCTCGCTCCCCCTGAATGTCATGATCTACAGATGGTACTTCTGGGGATTGGGGCATGATGCTCAATACGTCAATGTTACCGCTATGGTTGCTGTTTGGTACGCGCTATTAGCTCTCTCAACTGGTTTAGCAGCTGTTAAGTTCATTAATGAGAGGTATGCTAGAATAGCATTCGCAATGTACGTGCTTTTCGTTATCCCGGGTATTGGGCACCACATACTAGTGGATCCAGGCTTTTCAACAGCATTTAAGCAGGCTAGCGGGAGCGTCGGATCCCACTTCCTCTCGATACCTTCTATGCTCCATGCTCTAGCTTTGCTAGGAGGTTTAGAAGCCCTGTTAAGAGCTTCAGGCTACTCAAAGGGTCTCCTGAGCTGGCTCAAGGCAATACCATGGAGTAACCCAGGGGCGTCAGGGCTCCTCCTATCTATGCTCCTCTTTGGAATAGGTGGGATCGTTGCACAGCCGCAGACAACACTTCAGCCGAATCTATTGTTCCACAATACAATGTGGGTTCCAGCACACTTCCACTCAACAGTAGTTGGGGGGACAACGCTGGCGTTTATGGCTCTATCCTACTACCTTATTCCACTGATCACGCTTAGAAGAATCTTTAATATGTCGATGGCTAGGATCCAGATATATCTAGCCTTTATAGGGATCCTAACCATGATCCTTTCGATGAATGTGCTAGGATGGTTAGGCGCCCCTAGAAGAACACTCGTGCTTCCTGAGGATTTTGCGGAGCACACAGCGTGGATAGCTCCAGCAACGGCTTTAGGGGTTGGGGCCTTGATCTTCATAGCTTCAGGGGTTATGTATGTTCTCAACATGATCCTAACGATACTTGCTGGAAAAAGAACCGCAGATCCTAAGATCCTTATGGACGGCTTAATGTCCTCATACGAGATCAAGGATCCCTCTGCCGCTAAGAAAACAGGATCCCTAGTCATCGTAGTAATATTCTTAGTAGTTGTGCTGCTAGCCCTCTATTTCGCATCATTCATAAGACTACTATCGCTTCCACCAATATGGTGATCCGCAATTGTCATTCTCACACTAGCAAGATAGAATAGCATTACCAAGTATAGATATATCTATTCAGAATTTAGATAAGATTTTTATTTTTCATGCTCTAAACCCTGGTACTAGCTGATAAGGGCTTTAAGAAGTATAGAACCTTTTCCAAGCGTCATATCGCTAAGAACTTATAAGTTTAATAGATAATCTAGCTTGAGGTGCTGGTATGGGTTTCAAAGGCTTAGAGGATCTCGTATTAAGGGTTGATGCCTATAGAGAGTTTATTGTGAGGCTTTTGAGGGAAATAGTTGCTATACCAACAATCTCGCCCTGGGGAGAGGGCTATGAAGACTTTGCTAAAGTCTCAAAAGAGCACCTCGAGGGTGTAGGGGTCTCTGTCGAGATCCACAGGGTTCCTCAAGACTATGTGGATACTAGGGTGCCTACTGAGGGGAAGGGTAGAGCTAGATATATCGTATTTGCTAGAGTTGGTGCTAGGGATAATGTGGTTCTGCACTTTAACGGACACTACGATGTAGTTCCTGGAGGACCTGGTTGGAGGATCGCCGAGCCGTTTAAGCCTAGGATCATAGATAACAAGCTATTTGGCAGAGGCTCTACAGATATGAAGGGAGGGATCGCTGCGATAGCTGGAGCTCTGGCAGCTATGTCGAAGCACATAGACGCATTAGGCATAGGCGTTGAGGCAGCTTTTGTCCCGGACGAGGAGATCGGGGGAGCCACGGGCACAGGCTACATAGTTGAAAGGGGGCTTGTCAAGGGGAGATATGTGGTGATAGCCGAGCCAAGCGGTTTGTCCCAAATCTATATAGGGCATAAGGGGGCTGTTTGGGGTGAGGTGGTTGTGAAGGGGAGAACTGGCCATGGATCCACGCCTTGGCTGGGGATAAATGCCTTTGAAAAGGCTGTTGCTATTGCCAAGGAGATGTTTGAGAGGCTAGTGCCGGCTATAGAGGCTAAGAGGAGTAGATATAGCTATGATCTTGAGGAGGGGAATAGAGGAACTATTATGATCGGTGGCCTACTCAGGGGAGGAGAGAAGATAAACCAGATCCCCGGCGAGGTTGTCTTCAGCTTCGATAGAAGACTAATCGTTGAGGAGAGTGTTGAGAACGCCTGGAAGGAGATAAAGGCATTTGTTGAAGATACAGCGAGAAGGGTTGGTGCCGAGGCTGATGTGAGGCTTGTTCACTCTATGGAGCCTGTAATAGTGGATCCTGGAGCAAAGATCTTCAGAGCTATTGAGGAAGCATCGAAAATAGTAACAGGATCTCTTCCTAGGAAGATAGTTTGTATAGGAGGCCTCGACATGAGATACTACGTATCAAGAGGCTTCGAAACAGCTACATATGGCCCAGGCGTCTTAGGCATGGCCCACGCCCCAGACGAGTATATAGAGATAGATGATGTGATCAGGGCAGCGAAGATCTACACAACACTCCCTAAATTGCTACTTAGCTAGAGCAGCTCTTCATATATAAATGGCAACCGGAACGATCCTCACCCTTTGGGCGGAGAGAGGATCCATTATCTTCTATCCAGCCTTAACACAGTTTCTAGAAGCACCCTCAAACCGTTGATCATATCCTCGTCCCTGGTGAATTCATCCTTACTATGGCTTTTACCTCTAATTGATGGTACAAAGATCATGCCTACTCTGGAGATCCTAGCCATGTTCTGGGCATCATGACCCGCCCAGCTCCACATTCTTTTATAGCGGAGACCCAGATCCCTGCAGACATTCTCTATAGTCGAAACTACCTCCTCATCAAACCTAGCCCCTTTAACTATGAATGAGAGTCTTAAATCGAATTCAAGATCTTCCTCATTAGCTATAGCTTGTCCCTGACTTATCACAAACCTCTCGAAATCGTCTAAATACCTATCTTCAGGGCTTCTAGCATCTATAGTGAACCAAACCTCTTCAGGGATCACATTATATACCCCAGGATATGTTTCCACTCTACCAATGGTTGCCCTCACAGACCTCCTCCTTAAGGCATATTCCCTGATCCTCTGGGCAAGCTTAGAGAACCCTATTAGAGGGTCTCTCCTAGTTTCCATAGGTGTTGTGCCTGCATGGTTACTCTCTCCCCTGAAAATGCACTCCCAGCTCCTTATAGAGACTATCCCCAAAGGAATCCCTATTTGGAGCCCCTCGGAATCTAGTTCTGGCCCCTGTTCTATGTGGAGCTCGAGATAGTATTTCGGAGGCCTATTAACAAGATTATTCTCCTTCTGCCCCTTAAACCCTGATCTCTCTAGGGCCTCGCCGAAGCTGATCCCATCCCTATCCCTTCTGGAGTATATGTAGCTAGCGTCGTAAACCCCTGTAGATAGCCCTGATCCCATGAGGGATGGTGTCCACCTAGAGCCCTCCTCGTTCGTGAAGTCTATGAGCATGATCCTATGCCTTAGCTTGACAAGGGAGAGACTTAATATCCTGAGGACCTCGAGTCCTGCTATAACCCCTAGAGCCCCATCATATCTGCCCCCACCTGGGACAGAGTCTAGGTGTGAGCCTATCGCAATGGCATCTGATCCCCTCCCTATCTCTGCTATTATATTCCCTGCCTCGTCATAGGATATGGAGGCCTCTATCGATCTGAGGATTTCTATGAGGAGTCTTCTAGCCTTTAGATCGTTGTCACTTAGTGAAAGCCTATACATACCCCTATCGCCGTCCCATCCTATTTGGGAGAACATCCTAAAGGTTTCGAGAAACCTATCTGGATCTAGTCTTATAGGGCTCAATTTAATCACCAAGGCATTATCCTAAAGAGGAAATATATCTATCGAATTAGCTAGCGTATTGAATCTAGAAGCAGTACTTTACGCTATGTTCTATATACTATTTTCCATGGCCCGCCCATATTACTTTAAGCTTATGAATTGAAAATTTAAGAAGCACAAAGATATCCATTATTTCATAGAGGAGCTGCCATTAGATATGCATCCTCGCCATCCAGGTAATAGCCCTTGAGGATCCTCACTACCTTAAAACCAAGAGATCTATATAGGTTTATCGCAGGCCCATTGCTAACCCTAACCTCTAGAACAGCTTCCTGAGCGCCATATAGATCCTTCATCCTAGTCATTCCCTCAAGCATCAAGGCCCTCCCAATCCCCCTCCTTCTATACTCCTCTAGAACAGCTATACTGACTACATGGCCTCTCCTCACAAAATCACCCTTGAAGAACCCCTCGTCCTCCTCGATCCTATTCATCATATACCCAACTACCTCGCCTCCCACATCAGCAACAAGAAAGATTCTGCCCCATTCAATTAGGTGCTGCTCCCAAAAATACCTAGGATAGTGCTCAGGGAGGCTTCTAAGATTGATCTCGATTATCTTATCGAGATCACTCATCACAGCCTCTCTAATCCTGTACCCAGGGCCTAAAACACCTTGAGATGACATCGCCGACCCCCAAGCATGTGGGCACGTGGAAAATAAAAAATAGAGAGCGCCCGTAAACAGGCTACAGATCTAGAGGGTGATAACGTTTGCCAGGCTGTTTACTATAGATGCCCAGCCTATTCTCCCTGTATCTGGGCTTCTGAACATAAGGGTTAGAATTGATTTGTAGAAGGGTTTTTGCACTCCCTATCGGTTTGAATAAGTACTATTTTTTATCCTTTAAGGAACTATATATCTGGATGAGCGGGGTTTTAAGTTCTGATGTGTGATGAGAAACCCACGCTGTGATTCTCTTCCTTTATTACTCAATGTAGATGTTAGATGGGATCGGGGATTAGCAAAGGTTATAAGACTTTGTAGGTTTATTATGTATAGCATAGATGGTGGTAAGAGGCAATGGCTAGATCGATGTACCATTATATATCTGAGGTGTGGAAGAGACCCTACGAGGGAGAGATAGGGGCTATAAATAGGGCTAGGCTTATTGAGTGGAGAAGGGAGCCTGTAGTAGTTAGGATTGATAAGCCGACTAGGCTTGATAGGGCGAGGAGCATTGGGTATAAGGCTAAGCAGGGCTTCATAGTTGTTAGGGTAAGGGTTTCTAAGGGGGGTAGGGAGAAGCCCAGACCGAATAAGGGTAGGAGACCCAAGAGAATGGGTGTCTATGGCTACTCACCAGGAAAGAGTCTCCAGCTAATAGCTGAAGAAACTGCTGCGAGAAAATATAGGGGGTTAGAGGTTCTTGGAAGCTACTACGTAGGTGAAGACGGCGAGTATAAGTGGTATGAAGTGATCCTTGTAGATCCTTACTTGCCAAGCATTAAAAATGATCCAGACATAAAGTGGATCGCGCATCCCTCCCAAAGAGGCAGGGTTTTCAGGGGAAAGACTATGGCTGGTAGAAAAGCTAGAGGGCTTCTCAGCAGCAGAGGCCTTAAAGGAACTCATAGGTATAAATGGAAGAAGAAGCAGAGAGAAAGAGAGAAGAGAAAGAGGCATGAGGCGTCAAGGGGAGCAAGGGTTATACTTCCTCAGAAGAAGTATGAAGAGGTATTTGGCGATACAAAGTAGATGCATAGATCCAGTCTTATACAAGATCGTCTTAGTTTCTATGATAAGGTTAGAGGCAAACCTCGCCTTCAAAGGCAGGGTAAGGGTTCTAGAGCATTAGGCTTTTAAACCTCTGTGCCGTCTTGTATGCATAAGGGTTGGGATGTCCTCTGTGAGTAAAGTGCTTAAAAGGATGACCTAAGGGGGACGATTCCCCGATCTGTACCCATGGATGGGCACCCCGCCCCCTCCAAGCCCTAAAAGAAGAGATTGAGGAGAGGCTAAACGACACCTGGAGAGCTGTTAGGCTGAGGCTACTGCCATTAGAGAGTGAGTATGAGAGCCTCATGAGTATTAGTTTAGCATGTGCTAGGCTATGGAACGAGCTTAACTATGAGAAAAGGCAGGCGTTCTTCAAGAGTAAGCCAACAAAAAGGAACTATGAGATAAATAGAAAGTATTACTACAAGTACAATGAGGTTCTAGGTGTTAATGCTCAGGCTGTTATTCAGAAGAATGATGAGGCTTGGAATTAGTTCTTCAAGCAACTGGATCTGAGGAAACAGGGTAAGCTGCCACCCCACATTAGGAAGGTCTCTCCACCAGGCTATTGGAAGGACAGGCTCACAGGTAGGAAAGAGATACACATATTATTAGAAGTGATAGATACTACCTAAAGTCTGTTCCTGTTGATGAGAACGGGGGCTACCTGGTATTGGTGGATTTCGTTCTAAGGATAAGGTATGCTGGCAGGATTAGGTGGGAGGGTAAGCAGGGAAGGCCTGAGATAGTATATGTTAATGGTAAGTGGCAGGCATACATACCAATAGAGGTTGGTATGGAACAACCAAAAATTCAACAAGAGAGGCTATGTGAAGCCTAATTATAAGGATAAAAAGGGTAGGATTGTTAATCCTAGGTCTATCAAGCGGAGGGATCCATAGGTGATAAGGAGGCATTCGTGGATATGGGTCTTAACAATCTATTCGCTGTAGTGACCACAGACGGATCAGCATTGCTTGTCAAAGGAGGATCTATCAATTCTGAGTATTATTGGTGGAAGAGGGAGATCTCAACATACCAAGCTGTAAGGGATCTACTTAGGAATGCTGGATTCTCAACATGGAAAGAATACCATAGAGAAGTATCTTAAGGTAATGTACACCAGGGATAAGAGGCTCAGGCATCTATACAGAACATCTATTAGATTCCTAGCAGATGAGCTATATAGCAGAGGTGTTGGGAAGGGATATCCATATATGCTATCACAGAATAATGGTAACGAGTATAACGCAAACATATGGTGGTTTAGGAAGACTGTGCTCTGGATTGTGGATGTATTCAGGGAGTACGGTATAGAGGTTGAGCTCCTGCCAGAGGATTATACAAGCAAGGAATGCTCAATATGTAGAAACAAACATAAGAATGGGAGGATATATAGAGGGCTGTATATATGCATGAAGACTGGGAAGAAGATAGATGCAGATATAAATGCTGCTCTGAACATAGCGAGAAGGCTGGGATACAGGATAAGGATATCAAGGAGGATAGAGAGCTACTTGGTAACGCATAACGGTATCAAGCCATTAATCCCTTTCTAGGGGGCTAGCACCCGAGACCAGGCAATAGGAAATCCCGTCTTTCAGTGCAGGGAGGGGTCATTGTTTATTTTGGTATGTGTTTATATGTCCCATAATATATATTGTTAATGTGACATGGTCATAGGTGTTGCTATTGTGCGGCATCATAGGTATATGCCAACGGGGTAAGGGGGTTATTGGGGAGCCTCTGGGATCTTTTCTGAAGAAGTCTCTACATAGGCTGGAATATAGGGGCTATGATTCTGTGGGATTTGCTGTTATAGACCAAGAGGGTGGGATCTTTATAAGGAAGAAAAAAGGTAAATTGGCAGATGTTGAGAGTGTTCTGGGCTTCGACTCATTCGATGGCATAGTAGGGATAGCTCATACTAGGTGGGCTACGCATGGGGAGCCGAGTGATAGGAATGCTCATCCTCATATAGACTGTATAGGCTGTGTTTCTGTGGTGCATAATGGGACTCTTCAGAATTACCAGGAGCTTAAGGAGTTTCTAATCTCTAGAGGGCATCTCCTCAGGAGTGATACTGATACAGAGCTCATTGCACATCTTCTAGAGGAGAAACTTGGGGAGGGTGTGGAGCCTCTTGAGGCGCTGAGGGCTGTGATCAGGTCTATTAAGGGTACATATGCCTTTCTAGCCTATATATGTAAAGATCAGGGGAAGATCTACTTCGCGAAAAACATATCTCCCATGGTTATAGGGGTTGGTGAGAACTTCAACATTATAGCAAGCGATATACCAGCTATTCTTAGTCATACAAAGAAAGCGATAGTCATCGAGGATGGGGAGATCGGCTATATATCGCCAACAAACATCTATATAGAGAAACTAAGCGGTGACACGGTAGATCCGTCTTCAAGGATAGCTATCATAGACTGGACCCCGGATATGGTTGATAAGAGTGGCTATCCCCACTACATGTTGAAGGAGATATATGAGCAGCCTATAGCTATGTACTCGACGTTATCAGGGCTGCCTGACCAGGTTAACGCAGATCTACAGAAGATGCTGTTAAACGCGAGAAGGATCTACATAACAGGTGCTGGCACCTCCTATCACGCTTCAATGGCCATTGAGTATGCCTTTAGAAATATATTGGATCTCGATGCTAGAGCATTTATAGCTAGTGAGTATCAATCGATTCTCAGGGGTCTCGATGATAGAGACGTCTTAGTAGCGATCTCCCAGAGTGGTGAGACAATAGACACGCTGGTAGCCCTGAGAAGAGCAAGGATGCTAGGCGCCAAGGTGATATCTATAACGAATGTCGTTGGAAGCGCGGTATCGCGAGAAGCTGATTATAGGATCTATATGAGAGCTGGTCCAGAAATAGGCGTTGCAGCTACTAAGACCTTTGCATCAGAGATCATAGCTGGAATGTATATTGTTGAAAAGCTGTGCCCCTATAGAGGTGTTAGCTGCTCCCTGCTCGCAGAAGAGATCAGATCATCACCTGAATATGTGAAGATAGTTATAGAGAAATATCATAGAGAGCTTGAAGCCCTCTCTAAGATCTTGAGATCTACGAACAATATGTATTTCTTAGGAAGGGGCTCTACAGTACCTGTGTCATATGAGGGGGCACTCAAGGTAAAAGAGATTTCATATATACATGCTGAGGCATACCCGGCTGGGGAGAGTAAACATGGACCTATAGCTCTTGTAGAGCCAGGATTCCCTGTGGTTTTCACAATCTTCGATGACGAATATAGCGAGCCCATTATAAACAATATCGAGGAGATGAGGGCTAGAGGCGCTTACACAATAGTAGTAGCTTCCGAGAACCTCTCAAGGCATTTGAAGCTAGCAGGGAAGCCGATACCGATGCCCATTATGAAGACACCTGCTGCATCAGCTGTATATGTAGTTATACATCAGCTTCTAGCATATAATCTTGCCGTAAGCAGGGGTTTTGATCCTGATAAGCCGAGGAACCTGGCCAAGACGGTTACTGTTGAGTAGATCTCATAGATGCCCGGCCAATCTCTTCACAGGGCTAATATACAGGGTTTTCTAGCTGAGGGTAATTATGTAATATAACACTCTCCTTACCGCTTGTCCCCAGGAGAGAATTATCTGGATCTTATGGAGGCATATAGATCCCTGAGAAACGATTCCCTATTAACGTTTCTCATAAGGCTCGTGCCTATTAGGCAGGCGTCTGCCCCGGCCTCTATAGCTTCAACCACGTCGCTAACGCTGTTCATGCCGCTCTCAGCTATGATTACCAGATCTGGGTACTCCCTTCTAACCGTTTTCACGGTAGTCAGCATAGCCTGGCGGCTGATGTTGAGGGACGCTAGGTCCCTTGAATTGACTCCCACTATATTGAGGGATAGGGTTTTCATAGCCTTCTCTAGCTCCTCGAACCTATTGATCTCTACTATGGGCTCCACATCCACCTTCTCAGAGTATCTATATAGAGTCTCTAGCTCCTTAAGCTCTAGAGCTTCTGCTATGAGGAGTATGGATGATGCCCCACAAGATCTATACAGATCTATCTGCTTTTCATAGAAAACAAATCCCTTAGCAAGTATAGGGCCTCTATAACCTAGCACTCTGAGGGTCTCAACATATCTGGGGGATCCCATGAACCACTCTCTCTCAACAATTACCGAGAATCCTGCTACAAGATCTTCTAATTGGTAGAGATACTCTCTAAGATCTTGTTGAGTATTTATTATACCGGTTGGCGATGCCTTCTTATACTCAGCAATTATAGCTACCCCCGCCTCTCTTTTCCACCTAGTAATTGATGATCTAAGACTCTCAAACTCGCTATGGCTGTATAGGCGCTTCTCTATACATATATAATCACGATCTATATCAAGGATCGCTTTACTCCTCCACATATCCCTCATATCGCCTAGAAACCCTTTCAAGGTTATCTCCTCACAAGATCTACAAAGGCTTTTAAGATCTTTCGTCCAAGATCTGTGCCAACGCTTTCAGGATGATACTGGACCCCTACGAGGGGGTATGTTCTGTGGTGAATACCCATAATCTCTCTGTCGTCTAGGCTGATAGCATCTACCACTAAGCTCTCTGGGGGGTTATATATTACGTAGCTATGGTATCTCATAGCCCTGAAAACCCATGGTATCTCTCTATATAGAGGGCCTCCAAAGTGTTTCACTAGGCTGACTTTCCCATGTAGTATAGATCTTGCTTTCCTAATCTTCGCCCCCATGGCCAGCCCTATTACCTGGTGACCTAGACATATACCTAGTATTGGTTTCTCTCTATAGAACTCCTCGACAACAGCCCTGCTATACCCTACATCCTCGATCTTCTCAGGGTTTCCGGGCCCTGGCGATATTATAATGGCCTCTGGATCCTGTTTATATACATAGGTGGGGGATGCCTCGTCATTCCTCATAACCTTTACTTCTCCACGGTATATGCTCTTGAGGATCTGGTAAATATTGTATACGAAGCTATCATAGTTATCTATAATCAGGATCATAAGATCACCTGATAATTCTCTCGATAATAGCCATCTTATTCTCTGTCTCCAGGTACTCATCATCAGGTCTTGAATCGCTCACTATACCAGCACCAGCCTGGATCCTTAATCTGTCATCATTTATATAGGCAGATCTGATGGTGATTGCAAAGTTCATATATTGATCCACGGTGTATCCTATGACACCAGCATATGGACCCCTAGCCCTGCCCTCGAACTCGGCTATTAGCTTCATAGCTCTGTGCTTAGGCGCCCCGGTAACTGTGCCGGCTGGGAAGAGGGATCTGAGTGCCTCGAATGAGTCGATGAAGCTTTTGAGAACCCCTCTGATCCTGCTGACTATATGGACAACGTTAGGCAATATCTGTGGGAACATCAGTCTTGCTATATTGACAGAGCCTGGGATCGCTACCTTACCGAGATCATTTCTAGCCAGATCTACTAGCATCATATGCTCAGCCCTCTCCTTTTCATTAGAGACTAGCCTTCTATAGATCTCGAGCTCCCTTCCAGGGATCCTTCTCCTGGTGCCGGCGACGGGGAATGTCTCTGCAATTCTTCCCCTAGCTATTATGAGGGGTTCAGGGCTAGCTCCTACAATGACTAGGTCTTGGGTTTTGTAGATATATGCATATGGGTTACTTGGGTTACTATCTACCTCTCTCACTATCTTTTTGAACAGCTCTAGAGGGGATCCCGGGTATCTATATATTTTATACCTAGATAGAACTACCTGGAAGATCTCGCCATCATATATTCTCTCTTTAGCCTTGATCACCAGATCCTTAAAAGCCTCCTTGTCATGTGAAACCTCTAGAAGTTCTACATCCTCTTCTCTAGGTCTATCTGTTTCTCTTTTAGCATAGATTCTTATGTTCCCGCCATAAAGAGATCTTAGATGTGCATCCCCACTACATAGATCTGCGAATGCATATACCCTAGGGATCACGAAGCTTGCCAGCGGATACTCGCTCTGCGGGATCAAGTTTGAGAGGCTGTGCTCAGAATATGTAAGGGATTCGTATGAAATAAATCCGAGCATAGGGATCCCTCTCCCAAACCTGTTCCTATATCTCACAAGAGACACTAGATCTGTAAAGGGATCCCCTATAACGACTAGATCCTCTGAACCCTTTCCCTCCACCCTAACCTTGCCCTCCTTATACAGGGTATATTCGATCTGCGGCTCGATAGACGCAATAACCTTTCCACACTTATCATCATAGACCCCAGAGTAGTAGATGAAGCCGAAAGAATCGCCATTTATCAACGGCTCTAAACTTGTGTAGATACTAGTGAGATCAATAGATCTTCGATAGATTTCTAGCCACCTCCACTAGTTTCCTTACCTTCTCGGGATCCTTCTTACCGGGAGATCTCTCAACACCGCTACTAACATCTATAACGTCTGGAGCCACGTGCTTGAGCCTGGCGACATTTTCGGGTCTTATTCCTCCTGCAACACCGCATGGCCTGTATCTGGAACAGCCATGGATATATAGATCTATTGGAAGCTCTAGATTATCCCTATCACTATATCGAGCTCTATTCTTCGGTAGATCTATTAATAAATACTCAACGTGTTCGGCAAACTCTTTAGCGATGGTCACCTTTTGATCTATATCTACTTTTGATAGATTCCTTAGTATCGTGACTGGGATCGCTCTATACCCGTTCTCTACAACGATCTCTAAATCCCGGATCGATAGATCCTCGAGATGTAGCTGAATAATAACATCTAAGCCAGATCCTATGGCATTTCCTAGCGCAACTCTATCAGTTATAACAACAACCGGTCTTGAGCTCGATAGTATTGATGCAACATCTCTCACAAAGTCTAGACTAACGGATCTTAGATGCCCCTTGGAGATCACCATGCCCACATAGCTCGCACCAGCTCTCTCGGATAGGATAGCATCCTCCATGCTAGTTACACCACAGATCTTAACTGCTGCCAAGACCAGCCAGCCTCCTGGAGGTGCTTATAATGGATCCAAGCTTTTTCCAAGCCTTTCCACTGAGTATCTCCTTTAAGGATCTCTCGAAACCTTCTGTAAGGGTTGATGTCGCACCAGCTATGTAGAGAGCGAGCCCAGCGTTCATAGCTATGAATATGGCTGATGATCTATCCTCGCCCCTAAGACCCTTAACACCCTTATCAAAGATCTCATCTCTGGTTCTGCCAGAAACCTCCTGAAGAGGGATCTCTCTAATACCTAGATCTCCTGGAGATATGACCATCTCTCTATAGCCGTCTCTATTAACCAGAATATGGCTAGCCCCGCTCGGGGATACCTCGTCCATACCCGGATACCCGGTTACGATCGCATATCCTTTAAGCCCGATCTCTCTTATAGCTCTCTCCAATATTCTCGCAACATTGAGGCTAGGGGTACCCACAACCTGGATCTCTGGCATGGCAGGGTTTGCTAGGGGAGCCACTAGGTTAAATATAGTTCTTATACCTAGCTTCTTCCTCACTGAGGCCACTGTCTTAAGGGCTCTATGGTATATGGGTGCATAGAGATAAACGAAGCCCTCTTTCTCCAGCATCTCCTCAGCTATGTCTACACTATGCTCTATTGGATATCCCAGGGCTTCCATAAGATCTGCTGAGCCAAAGATGCTCGAAAACCCCCTATTTCCATGCTTAGCAACAGGGATGCCTATGGAGGATACTACTATAGAGGCCAGGGTCGACACATTGATCGTGTTGAGCCCATCTCCGCCTGTACCAACTATATCTAAAGCCCCTCTAGATCTTATCTTCAACATATACTCTCTAAGAGCCCTTAGAAACCCCCTTATCTCCTCAGGCTCTTCCCCCTTAACCCTAAGCCCCATTAATATAGCAGACACCTCGATGGGATCTATAGATCCTCTCAGCATGTCTAGGCAAGCATTGTAGGCCTCCTCCTCTGTAAGCCCCCTTCTCTCTGCAAGCTTAGATATTAAACTGGACATCTAAACCACCCCGTAGAAGTCCTCATCGTAGAGACCATGACCACTTAGGTTTAGCAATATCGTGACCTCCTTATTTCTTCTCCTAGCCTCCATAGCCTCATGGATAGTCGCTGCTATCGCATGGGCACTCTCAGGTGCTGGTAGTATTCCTTCTGCTTTGTAGAATAGGAGGCCAGCCTCTCTTGCTTCCTCAGGCGAATATGATCTAGGTTCTATTAGCCCCTCCCTCAGCAATATAGATATACTCGAGGCGACACCATGGTATCTGAGCCCGGCAGCTCTTACAGAAGGCGGCTTGAAATCTTTGCCGAGCGTGTACATCTTTATCATGGGCAGTATACCTGTGCTATCGGGATGCTCGTATCTATAGATACCCTTAGTCATTTTGGGTATAAGGCTACTCTCGGAAGCAATCACCCTCGGAGGCTTCTCACCTCTTCTGAAGGCCTCTCCGAGGAATGGATATACTAGTCCGGCTAGATTGGAGCCTCCGCCGACACATGCTATGAGGATATCTGGATCATCGCCTAGTCTCTTCATCTGATCCATAGCCTCTAATCCAATTACCGTTTGATGGATCAACACATATTCCATGACGCTGCCAGGTATATACCTCCTGGTGCTTGGATCGCTTAGCACATATTCAACAGCCTCGCTTATAGCTACCCCTAGACTACCTGGGTGCTCTCTATCGATCTCCAGAACAGATCTACCTGTCTTTGTGATCATTGATGGGCTTGGGTAGACTTCAGCACCGTTTTCTAGCATAAGGCTCAGCCTCTTCTTCTTGGTGGCATAGCTAGATCTAGTCATAAATATATAGGCTCTAACACCCATGAACCTAGATGCCATAGAAACTGCAAGCCCCCACTGCCCTGCACCGGTCTCGGTAACTACCTCTCTATATCCCTCTCTATGAGCGTAGTAAACCTGGGCCACAGCCGTATTAAGCTTATGACTACCGCTTGGTAGAGCCCCTTCAAACTTGTAGTAAATCTTTGCAGGAGTCCCGAGGATCTCTTCAAACCTCTTAGCCCTTTTAAGTGGTGTTGGTCTTCCAATCCTCGCATATATATTCCTAACATCTTCCGGGATCTCTATATATCTCTCGAACGTGAACTCCTGATCTATGAGTGTGTGGGGCAAGATCTCTCTTAATCTATCTATTAGAGAGTACTCCGAATCTATAGGATCTATTGGAGGCGGTAGAGGCTTCGGAAGATCTGGTGCTATGTTATACCAGAACTTGGGGATAGATACATTATCCAGATCCAGTAGAACCACCCCTAACAGCTCTGTGGACATCTATAACGAATTCCATGGCTTTGTCCACCCCCTTGGACATTCTCCTCAGGATCTCGGTACCTATAATAGCTATGTCAGCACCACCAGCAAGGATCGTTATAACTCTCTCAACACTATTTATACCAAAGCCAACGGCCAAAGGAGTCCTCCCCTCTAGCAGACTTCTAGCTATTGCTATGTTCCTCAGAACCTGGATCGGTAGGCTTGCACCTGTAGAGGCCTGTAAACCTAGATATATCATGTAGGGATCGTAATCGGGGAGCTCCCTAACCAGGTTATATGGGAATTTAGTAGATATAAAGAAGCAGGGCTTCAATCCATAGCGATTCGATACATCAACATAATGATCCAGATCTTCTGGATATTCTATCAAAAGATCTGGAGCGAGGAGGCATCTAAACCCGAGATCCGATATAACCCTTATAAACTCCTCAAGAACGTCTCTAACATCTGAGTAATAGGCAAGAGCAACCTTATCACATCTATTTCCTGCGAGTACTCTATAACTATCAATAGGGATCTTGTCATAACCCTTACCAATGATCTCTCTATGTGCACGTCTTATGATAGGACCATCGTATATCGGCTTCTCTGTCGGTATCCCTATCTCAATTAGATCAACATATTTACTCACAGCAACGATGAAATCGGCGAAATCAGATGGGCTGGGATAGCCTAGGGGTATATATATACCGAACCTCTTCCCATTCAGATCCATTGGCGCATCTCAAAACCCTCATAAATTGATATAGATAGTAGCTTATAAGCTTTACTCAGATCTAGATCTATCTAAATAGCAAGAGGGGCTAAGTTTTCATTGAGCTTAATATTGTTTGATATCAAATCCTTCCCTATCGGCTTCCCGCCCTCGGGATCCTTTTCATCGGGATCAGCATCGCTGGGCTCCTCCCCCTCGGGTGACCCCAACCCATAGCTTCGCTATATAGAGATCTTAGGTTCATTACTGTGGAGAAACCCCCGCCCCCTAGGGCTGGGAGGGGTTAGTTAGCTTCTTTGGTGGAGGTTCTATGAGAGCTTAATATATTCCAAAATAGGAGAATTAAGGCTGATAGGGATATAGATATCTATGTGATGATCAGGGACGGGACGATCCCAAGTTGCGTTGATATATAGCCGCCGCTCAGAGCTCCTAATGCTGATAACAGGTTATTTATAAAGGATGTTAGGCTTAGGAATGCTGGTAGATATTTCTTCTCCACCCTCTCCTGGTAGATGGTTGTGATGAGTATTGCAGCCTGTGTAGCTGTGTAGTCCTGGATTAGCACTGACCTCCTCCCCGCCCTAAGGGGCGAGGGTTCCCTTTGGGCGGTTCATCGTTCCCCCCATCTATTCGGGTTTACATCTGTCGTTTGAGGGCAGTTGGGTGGTCAGAGATCCCCCAGGAATTACTTTGATCCTTAGCATTTTCAAAGCCCTCTTCCTGATATTTAGTTTTCCTATAACGTTTCTATCTGCTTCGAAGCTGCATTGTGGGCATCTAAGCCTTCTATATCCGTTCTCCTCAAGCTTTGAATCGCATTGTGGGCATTCGCTTGATGTCCCCCCTGGGATCTACTATTGCTAGTGGTGATCCGCGCTTCATAGCCTGCCAGTCTATCCACTTCCCTATTCTCCTGTACCCCATTATGGTGAGCCTCGCCATGTGATCCTTGCTCTTGATCCTTCTCAGGGAGTTTATTAGCCCCGTGAGATCCTCTCTAGCGACTGCATATCTAAGCTTCTTAGCAAGCTCCACGATCTCAAGAGATGTCTTCCTAGCCCAGGCCTCCAATATATTCCTAGACTTCCTATGATAGGATCTTATTCTATTCAGGATCCCTTTTCTCCTCCTCCAAGCAGGATACCTTGGAGAGGAATATTTCTTCTGGAGGCTCTCAGCAAGGAGTTTCCATCTATAGGCTCTATCAATACCCGTGCCTATCTCCTTGTTTATCTTATCATCTCCATAGACTATCCTCCTCTCATTAATGTCTATGGCTATAACATCTCTAGGCTGGTAAGGCTGTGGCTTGGGGATCCTCTTAGAGATCCACAGCATCATCTTATTATCTCTATACACGAGCCTAGCCTCCCTATTATCATACTGATCATACCTCCTGTCCCAGCCAATGATCCTCAGCCTTATCCCTCCTATGTTCTCCACATAGCCTTCTTTAACCCTATATCCCGAGCCTTGGTATAGGAGCATAGATAGCTTCCTAACCCTCGGTCTCCTCCCTTTCTTAGGATTGTTCCTCCACGCATTGGCCTTTACAAGGCATCTCTATAGCAGTCAACAGTAACCCTGGATGGGAGGCCAAACCATTCCCTCAGCTCTCTGTATAGAGCATTATGAACCCTTCCAATGCTCCTCAGATCTAGGCTCAGAATCCTGTTTATTGCATAGTTAAGGGCTACATTGTATCTTCTGAGGAGCTCTATAGCCCTAGGCTCGGGACTAACCATCACCCCTATCGAGATGGTTAGGAACCCCCTACTGCCAGAGGCCATAGAGCCCCTCAAAAAACAAGTACCTGGAAAGCTAGTAAAACCATCCCGCCTTAAAAGGCGAGGCTTTCAGTTTGTAAAGGGCCCCCGAGAGCTCCTATAGGCTAAAACTTAGAGCTCTTGTCTATCTTTACAAACTGAAAGCCTCGTCCCTTCAGGGCGGGGAGAAGTCAGCTTCACACTCTCTGGTATTTATAAGGCTTTGATTAGTGGTTATAGCATTGGAGGGCACGGGTTCGTTGCTTTCTGAGGAGCAGAGGAGGCTTTTTGTGGAGCTCTGGAACCGTGGGGTTAGGTTGGAGGATATAGCTAGGTCTGTTGGGATTCCTGTTAAGAAGGTTAGCTTGTATGCTAGGATTCTAGGCCTTCCTCCTCGTCGTGGGAGTCCGTGGAATAAGAGGATTGGGGATGAGGAGTTAAGGCAGATTATAGAATTGTGGAGTTCTGGTGTCGGAGTGAGGGAGATTGCTAGGCGATTCGGTGTTACGACAGTCACTATACTATCATATCTCAACGCCATGGGTTTAAGGAAGGTTGTACCTCGTAGGAGGTGTCCTAGTATTGAGAGGGAGGAGCTTGAAAGGCTTTGTATGAGTGGGCTATCAGATGTTAGGATAGCCAAGATCTACAATACCACAGAGCGTTGCGTAAGAAGGATTAGAGAGAGGTATGGTATAAGGAAGATGAAGATAAAAAAGACTCCACAAAGGCGTTATAAGAAAGTAGAGGAGATTATGAGAGTACTTGAGATGAAATGCTATACAACTACAAAAGAATTAGCGGAGATGGGCATAAAAATACGCAGAAGGAAAGCCCTAGAAGAGCTAAGAAAAAAAGCGGAGAACATTGTAATATTTAAACTAGAGCGAACCTCAACCACAAAATACACAATACTACACTCAAGGCTAGCACGTATCACAATAATATACCTACGAGGATGCGAGGATAAGGTGGTGAGATTCATAGTGGATAACATAGTAGATAAAAACATACCGCCAGCATCAATCAAAAGCCTATTAAAAAGAAACGGAGCACCACTAGAACTAATACAAGCAGTATACAGCCACATAAAACAACTCCACTCAACACAAAGCAAAGAGCGTCCATAGACTTAGAAAGCTATCTAAAGGATATCTCTTCCTGCCCTTCTAGGGCTGGGCTACAAACCTCTGGGTCTCGGGTGTTAGCCCTCCGGTGGGGGTTTAATGGTTTAACACCATTGTATGTCACCAAATAGCTCTCAATCTTCCTCGCTATCCTTATCCTGTATCCCGGTCTTCTCGCTGTGATAGCATTATTGGATATCCTATGTATAGCTTCCTAACTCCTCTATCATAGAGCTCATCTGCTAGAAACCTAGTAGCTGATATGTATAGATGCCTGAGCCTCCTATCCCTCTTATACATAGCATCTAGATATCTCTCGAGGTAGTAGATCCATGTCGATATACCAAGCCTCCTCAGCATGTCTCTTATAGATTGGTATGTAGCTATCTCCCTCTTCCATCAATAGTACTCAGACTTGATAGATCCTCCTTTGACAATCAATGCTGATCCTTCCGAGATTATTACTGCGAATAGGTTGTTAAGCCCCATAGCGATGAATACCTCCTTATCCCCTATGGGATCCCTCTGCTTGATAGATCTAGGGTTTATAACCATACCCTTTTTATCCCTGTAGTTAGGTTTTACATAGCCTCTCTTGTTAGACTTAGGTGGCTCCTCGCCAACCTCTATTGGTATGTATGCCTGCCACCTACCAGCCTCATATACTATTTCAAGCCTTCCCTGCTTACCCTCCTACTTGTTCCTGCCAACATATTTTATCTTGAGATCGAAGTCTTCGAGGACTAGATAGCCCTCATTCTCGCTGATAGGCTCTAGATGGTATCTATCGTTCTTAATCATCATATGTATTCTCTTCTTACCAGTCTCTCTGTCCTTCTAATAGCCTGGTGGAGATAACTTCCTAATGAATGGTGGTAACCTACCCTGCTTTTTATGCTTTAGGAGCTCGAAGAAAGCGTTCTAAGCCTCGTCATTCTTATTAATGACTTGACAGCATTAACACCCAGCATCTCCCTATACTTATGATAATATCTCTTGTTGATCTCATCCCTCTTCCCAGGCGACAGCTTATCCCTGAGGAATGCCTGGCTCTTCTCATAGTTAAGCTCATTCCATAGCCTTGCACATGCCAAGCCAATATCGAATAGCGTTTCTTGCTCATATCTATTCGGGAATAGAGCTACTCTATTGGTTCTCCGCCTGCTCCTTTTCCCTATCAGCTCTCTAAATGCTTAGTGAGAGCCGGGGCCTTTGGCGGGCACACCTCGGGGATTCTCCTGCTGGACATTCTACCAACATATTTGCCCGCCAAGATCCAACTCCATAGAATATAGTGTGGAAGCCTTAAAAACTCGCCCTAAAGGGCGAGGCTTGCCCTGATGTCAATCTCATCGGACCCAGAAAGGATGACACCTGAGACTAGGCAATAGAGACCCCGCTCTTCGGGGCGGGGAGAAGGTTATTTTATATTCTGTCTAGTTGTTAGTGTGATGGGTCCCTATGAAGGCTATTGTAATGACGGGTTATGGGGGGTATGAGGTCCTCGTAGAGAAGGAGGTGGATATTCCTTCTATATCTTCAGGTGAGGTTCTTATAAGGGTTAGGGGATGCGGCATATGCTATAGAGATACCATTGTTAGGAGGGGACAGATGAGGGCCAGGATCCCCGTAATACCTGGACACGAGGTTTCGGGTGAGGTTATAGAGGTGGGTGAGGGCGTATCTGGCTTCTCAAGGGGTGATCTGGTTGCTTCCCTCATATATACATATGATCTCCGTGACCCCAGCTGTTCTGGTGGGAAAGAGAACATATGTAGATCTAGGTCCTCGATTGGAGAGGATAGGGATGGTTGCTACGCGGAGTATATATCGCTTCCCCACTGGGTCTTAGTAAAAGTAGGCTCTTCGGGAGACGCTAAGCCGGAGAGCTATAGCATAGCTGCATGTGTAGTTGGTACAGCGATAAGAGCCCTCAAAACGATCGGAGGGGTCTCGAAGGGTGACAGGGTTCTAATTACAGGTGCCGGAGGGGGTGTTGGGATCCATGCGATACAGGTTGCTAAAGCCCTTGGGGCCCATGTGATCGCCGTAACAAGGAGTGAGGAGAAGGCAAAAATGGTTGAGAAAGCCGGTGCTGACAGGATCATCGTCTACAGAGAGGGTTTTGCTGATGAGATAAGAAGATTAACCGATGGAGAAGGCGTGGATCTAGTGTTTGAAACTGTTGGAGGCCCTACTCTTGATCAGTCTCTCAGATCTGTTAAAAGAGGAGGGAAGATCCTGTTAGTAGGTAATGTAGATCCGTCGCCCCAGAAAATAATTCTAGGCCTTGTGATCCTCAGAGAAATCAATATGCACGGAGTTCATAACTCCACTACAGAGGAGCTTAGAGAAGCTGTCGAAATGATTAGAAGGGGCCTAGTTAGACCTATAATAAGGCCTTTACCCCTAGATGAGGAGGAGGTAAGAAGTGCTCATAAGAGTCTTGAATCAGCAAGCTCTATTGGTAGATACGTTATAAAACTATAGAGAGAAAAACTAATTAGGATAAAAACATAAATAAGGTAGTGGAGCCGCCGTAGCTCAGCTGGTAGAGCGCCGGCCTCGTACGGTAGAGTCTCTCTGAAGTCGCTGGGAGAGCCGGTGGTCGCGGGTTCAAATCCCGCCGGCGGCTCTAGCAAGACCGCTATAGAGGTATCCATTCTTACTACGAGCAGCACTATTCAGAGGCCCTCGCAGCGAAGGTCTGGCTATGTTGATTAGGTGCTTGAGTTGGTATCGAGGGTTAAGTAGCTAAGCTAAAAGGATATAAAGATATATTGTGTTGCTATAACTATATTTGAAGGGTATTCTAATGGTGTCTATCGATCTTGGAGCTGGGCTCGGATGTATCTCGATCCACGATACTGAGGAGAAGATCACACCGTCGAAACCTTTTTCAGCAGTGCTCGAGGTTGAGGAGGGTGTCGGGGTTACCTCTAAGGCTATTCTACTGATCTCTGTGAGGTCTCTGAGGAGCATATATAACTCTAGGCTGAGAATCTCTGTTAACGGATTCAATATATCGAGAATCGCTAAACCCGTAGGCGAGCTTCTATATAAGGGTGAATATCATTCTATATTCACCTATGATCTAATGCCTATATGGGGAATGATAGCTGGCAGGGCTGAAGTGGAAGTCGATTCAAAAGATCACGAGATATACGTTGATAACGTCTCTCTAGCAACGATTCACAGGCTGGGAAGCGCTGATGATGGATATAGCAGCAACTCCATATATATAGGTCCATATGTATTTAGCAACGCCGAGAGGATCTATATAAAGGCTAGAAGCTTTAAGGGAGGAGACATAGTGGTTAGAGGTGTTGCATTACCTAGGGGAAGATCCCAAGCATATATAGATCTGAGTCTTAGCAATAACAACACAGCTAGGAGAATCTCTATATATACTCCAACAGAGGTGTATTTAAAATTATCAAATGCCGAGGTAGATGGCGAGGAGGAGATCGAGTTAAGAGTTGTGTGTGAAGCTTCTGACTGCACCGCGAAGATACCTTGGATCTTTGTAGCCTCTAGCAAGATTAAGAGTCCTGACTATATTATAAAAAACATATCTCTATCCAATAGCAGAGAGAACTTGATCCTTGAACTTGAGAATCTAGGCGATATAGACGCTAACGAACTCGTCGCTATAGCTATATGGAAGGGAAACGTGGTTGGAAGATCGGTTGTTAAGCCGAGTAGAAGGTGTGAAATAGTTCTATCTATCACGTCAAAGGGAATCCTTAAGGATAGTGAATTGAAGGGATCCCCAATAATAGTGAGGGTTATATGGAAGTGGTCTGGAAGAGTTGAGGAGAGGGAGAAAGTATTGCCCATAGATTCGTTAAGGTTGTCAAATATATCTCGGACTTGAGATATAATTAAGAGGTAAACTACTGTAATAATGCTAATGGCTATCTCTTATGAAGGTTGAGGATCTAGATACGGATAAGGGGTATATGAAGCTGAGGATCGAGAGTGGGGATGATCTCTGGATACTTTCCATGTTAGTGGAGGAGGGCGATATAGTATCTTCTAAAACTACTAGAGACGTTAGCATCGAAGGATCAGCGAAGAGGAGAATACCCATGACCCTCGCGATAAGGGTCATTGCAACAGAGTTCCAACCCTTCTCTGGCAGGCTCAGGATAAAAGGTATAATTGTCGAGGGGCCCGAGGAATACGGTCTCAGAGGTTCTCACCACACACTATCGATCGATGTAGGGATGAGCATCGAGATCCTTAAGAGGGGTGAGAAGATAGATGAGAAGATTTTGAAGAAAATCCTCAAGCTATCCAGCAGATCTCGAGCCCTGATCATGGCTCTAGATCATGAGGAATATGCTATAGCCCTTCTCCAGGACCAGGGTGTTAGATATCTCGATGAGGGGTATATAACGAGTCCGAGCAAGAGAGATCCTAGGTCCTATAGGAAATACGAAGAAGATCTTTCGAAGCTGGTTGAAAGAACACAGGCATTGATAAAGGATACCAAGGTTCCGGTGGTCGTTATCGCATCCCCAGCACAGATGGCATCGGCCGTTGCTGATGAGATCAGAGGCAAAGAACCTCAGGTGAGGATCATTATTGATAGCGTCTCAATGGGAGGCAGGGCAGGGGTTGAAGAGGTTTTGAGGAGAGATACTATTAGAATGGTTTTAAGCGAGCTATCCGCTATAGAGGCTGAAGAGCTCTTAAGAGAATATCTAGAAACCATCAGCAGGGATCCTTCATATGTGGCCACAGGCCTTGAAAAGGTTTATGAGGCATCTAGGTTAGGAGCTATTAAGAAGGCAGCAATTCTTGAGGAGCTTCTAAGAGGGGATAGAGAGATTAGAAAACTCGTTAACGAGATCTTCTCATCATCTTTTGAAAAGGGTTATGATGTAATAATAACTCCGCAGGAGAGTCCAGCAGGCAATAAGATCAGGTTGTTAGGGGGAGCCATAGCGATCCTCAGATTCCCGATTGAATATGGAGAGTATGGTGCTCAATAGCCGAGATTTTGAGAAAATATAGGTCCCCACATATATATTATTGGTCGCCCGTCTTGTCAGAGGTAGCGATCGCTGGGATGGGCTATGAGGGCTTCACGAGGTCTAGCGAGCATCTGTCTTTCAGGGAGATGGTTTTCCACGCAGCTCTGAGGGCTTATGAGGATGCCGGGGGCATAGATCCCAGGAGGGATGTGGATGCCTTTATATCGTGTCAGGAGGATTTCTGGGAAGGTGTCTCTATATCGGATGAGTTTGCACCAGACCAGCTGGGAGCTGTTCTAAAGCCTCTATACACTGTATCTGGGGATGGGCTCCACTGCTTAGCAAACGCCTATATGATGATAAAATCTGGTATCGCGGACATAGTTGTGATCGAATCCCACGGAAAGCCTAGCGAGATCACGACTATGGAGAATATCATATGGTTCTCAACAGATCCTATATATGTTAGGCCTCTTAAGATACCCAACCCCCACGCTCTCCAGGCAATAGAGGCGAGGATCTATATGGAGTCTAGGAAAATATCTAAAGAGGATCTGGGTCTATATGTAGTGCAAACCAAGGCCAATTCTCTTCTAAGCTCGAGGGCTCCATACTCCTACAAGCTAACCCTTGATGACTATTTGTCCTCGGACTACATAGCGGATCCTCTCAATACCCACGACATAGCCCCATACAGTGATGCAGCAATAGTGGCAATAATAGTGAGCGGAGATGTCGCTAGGGATCTTACCGATGTCCCTGTGTGGATTAGAGGAATAGGCTGGGCTACTGAGGCCTCGACAATACAGCTGAGATCTATGGAGAAAGATATAGCTACCAGAATAGCGTCTGATATGGCCTATAGAGGCGCAGGCATAGAGGATCCTAGGAGAGAGATAGACTTTGCTGAGATCGATGAGAGGTATAGCTATAAGGCTCTTCAGGCAATAGAGGCAATGAGGATCTCGACTGGAGAGACCATAGCTAGTGATCTTAGAAGCGGGCTCTTCTCAAGATCAGGCTCGCTGCCAATCAACCCTGGTGGAGGAGCCCTTAGCGAGGGATTGCCTCTAGAGGCTCATGGCCTAGCACGGCTTCTGTCGGCTTATGAGCAGCTTACAGGAAGGTCTGGAAGAGCCCAGCTAAGTGGGGTGGAAAGAGCTGTGGTTCAGGGTTGGAGGGGTATTGGGACATCGAGCTCCGTAGTGACCGTGTTATCGAGGTGATTGTATGAAGACCAATATATATATTAAAAAAAGAGTCGCAGTGATAGGGGCTGGAACGACGCTATTTAGGAGAAGGATGCTTGAGACGCCTCAAGAGCTGGCATGGATTGCTGCTAGAAGAGCCCTCGATCAAGCAGGGTTGGAGATAAGCGATATAGATTGCGTAGTTAGCGGAAGCGCTCCAGACGCTTTTGACGGCGTGCATCTCAAAGGAGAGTATTACTCGGAGGGTGCTGGGGCTATCAGGAAACCCCATGTAAGGGTATTTGTTGGAGGTGGCACAGGAGTCTTTGTTCCAATAGCGGCTTGGTGGCATGTAGCATCAGGGCTGTGTAGAAGGGTCTTAGTTGTTGCCGAGGAGAAGATGAGCAGTGCAGCAGATCCGCATCCACAGGCTGTGTTTAGGCATATATGGGATCCCATTATGGAGAAGCCTTTGAACCCCAACCTAATCTGGATCTTTGCTCTCGAGATGCATAGATATATGCATAAATGTGGCGTTAAAAAGGAGGATATAGCACTTGTATCTGTTAAAAACAAGAGAAACGCCCTCGATAATCCCTATGCTCAGGCCGCTGCCAACATAACAGTGGAAGATGTTCTTAATAGTGAGCTCCTAGTATATCCGGTTAACAGGCTCGACATATCGCCTGTAAGTGATGGTGCTGCAGCCCTCGTAATGGTCTCTGAAGAGTGGGCTAGAAGGCTAACAGACACACCTATATGGGTCGATGGCATAGGCTTCACTCTCGACACAGCTTACTGGACCAATAGGGAGCTATCATATCCCGTATATCTCAAGAACGCTGCCGAGATGGCCTATAGAATGGCTGGGATCGAGAGACCGGCTAAGGATATAGATGTCGCGGAGCCCTACGACCCCTTCGACTATAAAGAGCTACACCACCTCGAGGGCCTGGGACTAGCTCCTAGATGCAAGGCTGCTGAGATGACTAGAGAGGGCGTTACACAGAGAGACGGGGATCTCCCAGTATGCCCCGGTGGAGGGCTTCTAGGTGTTGGCAACCCCATAGCTGCTGCCGGACTCATGAAAGTTGCAGAGATCTTCTGGCAGCTCAGGGGAGAGGCTGGGAAGAGACAGGTTAAGAAGAGCGTGACCACAGGCTTAGCACAGGCTTGGGGTGATCTGATGCAAGTTGGAACTGTGATTATTCTAAGGAGGTGATAATATGTCGTCCTATGTGAGGGGCGGAACACCTCTTAGAGATGAGGAGTTCAGAACAATTATAAAGGAGATAGAGAGCCCCAGAGCTAGGTATAACATGGCTGCTGGAGTAGCGTATAGCAAGTTCTTAGAAGGGCTTAAAAGGGGTGAGATACTGGGAACCCTATGTCCAGGTTGTAGGCTGGTCCATATACCTCCGAAGATATATTGCCCCTACTGCTTTAGATATCTGACCAAGTGGGTTAGGGCAAGCGATGAGGGTAAGGTGGTTACAGCCGTTATTAGCTATCTCTCAGCAGAGCTCGAGAGACTGGAGAAGCCAGAGATAATAGGGGTTATAAGGCTTGATGTTCCAGGACATAGATTCACGAGCTATAGATTCCCGGGTCTTCTCCACAGGATCTGCGGTGCTAGCGAGGATGACGTTAAAACCCAAAGGATCTTTGATGCAAGGGTTAAGGCCAGATGGCTCCCACCGGAGAAAAGGACAGGATCTATAACTGATATAGAGTGTTTCGAGGTGATCTGGGGATGAGCACCGATGGCAAGCCATATATTAAGGATATAGAGATGGAGATAAAGGCATATCACTATACACCAGGACCCCTGGGACTTAGATGGTTAGAGGGGCTTAAGAGAGGATCTATATTAGCAGCCTCCTGCGATAGATGCTGTTATAAATACATACCTCCGAAGATATATTGCCCAAGATGCTTCCACGAGGTAAACAGTTTAATAGAGGTTAGTGGAAAGCCCTATCTAGCAGGGTTTAGCGTGATATATAGAGACTTTAGCGGAAAACAGTTGGAAGAGCCGGTGATAATCGGCCTCATAAGGTTTGAAGGGGTAGAAGGAGGGCTGATCCACTATATAAGGGCTCCGCTAGAGAAGCTCTCAATAGGAATAAAGCTGGAGCCTGTGTTCAGGAGTGAGAGAAGAGGGTCTATAACTGATATAGAGTACTTCAGACCTGCATAGCTATTAGCGCCTAGAACATATTTTTATCTCTAGTGCAGCAGAATGTTTATAGAATATCTAGCAAGGATACCCACGATCTTTGGGATCCTTGCTATAATAAAAAGATCCCGGGGCTCATATTTCCCGAGGGCTATTCTGAGCATCAGATCCTCGGGGATGCTTCTAAGAAACTCTCCCCTATCTCTTGGTGACAACTTTAACATTAGATCAAGGATTCTTCTCTGCATCTTCATAGCTCTAGCGATTCTAAGCTTCTGAAGCTCATCAATATATGAAGTACCCCTATCAATGCTTCTGAAAAGGGCTATAGAGCTCCATATAGATGGCCTAATACCCTCTCCTGTAGCAGGTAAGACAGAGCCTATAGCCTCGCCGACGTAATATGGGTCTCTAGTCTCTGCTAGATCCAGGTCTACCCCAGACACGGTTACTTCTGCGCCCTCCCTTTTAACGACCTCTCCCTTGGAGATATCGGGTCTCTTTTTTATAACATTTTTCAAGATCTTTTCAAGGGTTTCTCTATTTGCGAAACCGCCAACACCAATCCTAGCGATCTTCTCTCCTTCCGGAAAGATCCACGCGTATCCAACTAGATCAGAGTAGAACCTAAGCTCAGGTATCTCGGGCTCCTCGATCGTTGGAGCTCTTACAATAGCTTGGATAGCCAGGATCCTCTCAAGCTCCTTTGGCTGTGAAACAAATCCTCCGGCTATGACTACTATATCGTATCTCCTCTCCCCATTCCTACCCCTTATAACCCCCTTACCCATGTATCTTGCAGGAGACCCTAGCTCCACATCAATGCCCTGGGAAAGTCTGTTTAGATATTCTTCCTTATCGACTATATACCCCAAGATTCTATTCCTGCTATGAAATAGGATCTCATCATCTAGATATACATTATATCCACTATAGCTCCAAATAGAAGCTCTAACAGCTTCTAAGAAGACCCCGTGCTCAGCCTCCTCGGGATCCAGTACAGGAAATCCCCAGCCACATGGCTTGACCGCGAATCTATTGTGGGCCTCATATACATATACATTGTATCCTCTCTCTGATAATATTCTTGCAAGGGCAAGGCCGGATGGCCCAGCACCTATAATCCCTACTTTCAAATAGCTAGCCCATATTCTATATACGTGGAACATTTTATTTTCCATAGCCTCAAGAAACTGTTTTGGGTTTCATATCTATTTATAAGGGTTGATATATAGTCTTTTTATGGAGCGATTTTGCTGAGGTCTAATGAGGTTTGCCAGATCCTTGAGCTTGTGAGATCATACTCTGTACCTATCAGGGATGATAGGGTTAGGGGGCTGATAACATGGTATGTCAAGGCTCTACAGAATGCTATAGATATGATCTGGGATAATATTGAGTGGAGATATTGCTTCCCAGAGCTTGTTAGAAAAGGTAAAAAGCTGGTCGTGATCAGAGGTTTGAAGGTGAGGATCCCAATAATTCCGAGGGATAGAGCTTTCAAGAAAAGGCTTAGAGAAGAGCTTATGAAGGATAACCCCTACGCAGCATTGGATAGGCTCTGTTATCAGAACAGCCTACTCGATTATGGAGAATTGGAGGAAGAGATATCTAAGGGGGAGGGCTAGGAAGGTAAAGCCGAGGATTAGGAGGAGATTCGCTAGATGCAAGACAACGCTTATAAAGATAGATTACCAAGCTAGAACCATAAGGATAACTCTAAGGCAAGGAGAATATCCCTCAATATCCTAGAGATCAACATGGTTCAAGAAAAAGGATTAGGGGCTGTATCCTTTTCCATGGTAGTGGGAATGCTTTTATATTTGCTTGTTGTCTGAACTTAAGCTTATGAGAATCCAGTTCATAATTGTTTTGATGATGAGGCGATATCTCTGCTAGATCTTGGGAGACCTCAAGATGCTATGATGCTCAGAGCACCCTAGACCGAAGCCCTGTATGAGGGCTATGCCCAGAAGGGCTTCGGGGATCCAAGGGTAGATGAGAGCCCCTTTCCGCAGGCTTAACATATCCACAGGGATGCTATGACATCCCTGTGGATCAAAAAACAGCAACACAAACAGAAGAAAATCAGCGACAATCAATAACCATCGGGGACAAGCGGTAAATATAAAGTTGCTCATCTAGAACTAGGTGGAGACTATGGGAGGGGAAGGTGAGGCTGTTGAGGAGCTCCTGGAGGATAGGAGGAGGAATCTGGAGGATATAATTCGACACGCTATCTGGAATGCCGAGATGGTTATTAGAATGGGGAGGAGGTGGTTCGAGATCAGGGACAGGTGGCTTAATGAAGCGTGGAAGGCAGATATGGAGATGATCAAGAGAAACCCAGAGATCAGGGAAGCCCTTATAAAGAGCCTAGAGATCAAATCAAAGATCGAGCACGAGCTGGACACGATGATCGAGGAGCAAGCTAGAAAGAGAATGACAAAACAAACGACAAACCCCGCTCTTTAGGGCGGGGATGGTTTTAATAACTCTTCCCAAATAGATGGGAGAGCCGATGAACCGCCTGAAAGGAATGGTCTAAGATCAAAAATATCTATTTTGTCTCCATAATATCTATCCTTATTTTTACTGCGGTTTCTCCCGATCCTCTTAGTTGCCATGATAGCACGAGATCTATTGTGTATTCGCCTGCCTCGATCTTCATCGGCGCGTCATAGCCAGGTATTATTACCATGGGTCTTATGCATTCTCCTGTTGAGATTGCGCATAGCATGTTGATCACATAGGTTTTGTTGTTTCCTTTTAAAATTAGTTTTGCCCCTCCGATAACTTCTATTGAGCCAGATCTACTTGGGACATCCACAGCAGCCCTAGCTATTATTGAGGTTTCGTTTCTAACTATTAGCTTGGCAATGCTGCTATACTCTCTATCTCCGCCTGAGCTAATTCTACCGAGATCAATATTTATGGTGCTTGGAACCATCTCAACATTAGCGGTAGCACTAAAGATCCCTGTGATCAATATGCTTCCAACAACATCCCCCACAATCTTCGCCAGGGCATCCGCAACCCCGCTAACAGCTATAACCCCTAGCACAATGCCTACAATCAATGTGATAACATATACCCTTTTCAACACAGCACCCCCAATACTCTGTTCATTAAAAAAGATATTAGTGGGGGATCATATGCTGGTCTTTAATATTCTCCTCTATATTTTTTGGGGATTTATATGACTATCCCTCATGAGGTTCTTGAGAAGCTATATAGGTCTATGAGTGATGAGGAGATAGCAAGGCAATACGGCTATTCCCCAAGGTATATACTAAAGCTGAGACTCAGATATGGCTTGTATAGAAGGCGGAAATGGAGTAGATGTCCCGAGATACCCAGGGAAGATCTTGAGAAGCTATATAGATCTATGAGCTATGATGAGATAGCTAAGATCTACGGGGTATCTACTATCTGCATCAAGATGCTTAGACTCAGATATGGGCTGTCTAGGAAGAGGAGGGCCTGCCCCGAGATATCTAGGGAGGAGCTTGAGAAGATGATCGATAAAACAGATCGTGAGATAGCTATGATCTATAACACTAACCGTCAATGCATCACACGGAGAAGGTTAAAGCTGGGCATCAAGAAGAATGTTGGTGTTAGGAAGTTTATCGCTAGGTGGGCTGATAAGATCGAGGATCTCCTGCTTAGAAAGATAGAGGTTGAGGGGATATGCTATACAACACCTAATGAGATCAAGGAGAAGCTCAGCATAAACACACGCACAGATGTATGTAATGAGCTTATCAAGAGAGGATACAAGATCTTCAAGATATGGGGTTAGATATCTTGGTCACGGTTTCCCACACACATTCATTTACAAACCAGGCTGTGAGGAGCTAGTAGCAACAGAGATCCTGATGGAGATCATGAAGCAGGTTGAGAGGACAAAAAAGAGAAGAGACATAAAAGAAGTCAGGAAAGCCGTTAGGAGTATAATAGCTAGGCATATACTGCCAAAAGAAATGGAGGAAGCATTGCAGAGCGTTCTGAAGGATATGGCAAAGCTATTCCAAAGTTCTCAGAGCAACTAGATCTTTATTACCCTGTATTTTCCTTTGCAGGTTTTCTGCTCATTCAGTATGTAGAGATTTAATTTAGTTGAGGGCATATTGTTTTGGAGGCTCTGGCTTGAGGGTCTCTGCTCTATGTGTTTCTCTTATCGTGGCTCTTCTTGCGATTGGTGTTGCTAGCCCCGTTTCATCGAGCCCAGGTGTTGAGATCGATGTCACCGCTGTTGTTAAAGGAGTTGTTGATGGAGATACCTTTGATGCCTTCCCAGTTGGAAGGGTTAGGCTTGCAGATATAGATGCACCAGAGCTCGGGACTGCTGAGGGGGAAGCGTCTAGAATCGCCCTTGAGAGGCTCATCCTGGGGAAAACCGTATATCTAGATGTGGATGATCTGTATGTTATTGATAGATACAACAGGGTTGTGGCTGTGGCGTATGTCAGGTATAACGATACGCATCTGCTTAATGTTAATAAGTGGCTTGTGGACAATGGATATGCAAGGATTGCTGATTATCCGAACGAGTTCAAGCCATCAGCATGGACACTCTACATATACTTCCCAAAAGAATATGAGGCGAAGCAGCCAGCAACAATAACAATCACAACCACGCAGGCTAGAACTATAGTTGCAACGCAGACTGTAACACAGGCAATAACTAAAGCCTATACAGAGACACGGGCGATCACATTAACAGCCACATTAACAGATGTTAGGACAACAACACATACTATATTAAAGACAGATGTGAAGACGCATCTAGTGGAAATAACCAGAGAGATAACTAGGACAGCAACCATTGCTGGGATAGGTATTGATGGCACATTGATCATAGCAGCTATAGCAATCATATCAACAATCATACTGCTGCCCTGGATACTAAAACGCCTCATCCACAAATAGACTGACCTCCTCTTCCGCCTTCAGGCCATCATTCTCCTATCCTCCAGGAGCTCCTCAACAACCTCCCCACCTTCCCCTCCCATAGACTCCACCTAGTTCTAGACGAGCAACTTTATATTTACAACCGAAAGCCCTGCCCTTTTAGATAGAGGTGGTTCTACTAGCTTTCCAGGTTCCTAGATGACAGATGTAAACCCGAATAGATGGGGGGGAACCAATGATCCGCCCGAAAGGGATGATGATAAAAAGGATGAAGACCTGAAGGCGGGAGGGGAGGTCAGAAGGGCGGTGAAAGTTCTTGTGAAGAAGCAGCTTGTGAAAGAAATAATTATAAACCACAAGAAAATAGTTTGCATCTAGTCTCCTCTCTTTTCTTCAGCTTTTTATTCACCCTGTTCCCAGGGTTTTGAGGGCTGTTCTTAGCACGTCCCTGTCTCTGAGATCTGCTGGCTCTCTATTGTGTCTCCTCCTCATGCCCCTCTCTACAAGGTATTGGAATCTCCATATAGCCTCCCAGGGGCTTAGGATGCTGAGGCTTCTGAGAAGATCTGCCCATTGCTCTAGAGTATAGCCCTCTCCAAAGGCTATTCTCCATACTAGCGATGCTATTCTCTCAGCCTTCTCCCTAGATCCTGTGAGCATCACCATATCCTCAAAGACCTCCTCCTCGGGTTTTTCAGCAACAAAGTAGATCCCAGCAGCTATTAGAAACCTCTCACGATCATCGATCTCGGTTCTCCACCTGAGCATGGGGAGCACCTTATATTAGTAGTGATAATAGTTTCTTTAGTTTTTCGTTTCTAGTTCTTCTTAGAACATCGAGCGAATTGATCCTAATTGTCTCCCTCATTCCCAGCCTCATCAGTATTTCGAATAGCTTTGCCTCGTTAAAGCCCTTCTCAACAGCTTTTTCAAGTCTTAATATGTTTTGCTCGTCTACACCGTTTGGATCTGCTAGCTTGCTCGCCACCCATGATTCTAGCGTGAGCGTCTTAACGGGCAGCCCCTCGATCTCCACGATCTCGGTCTCATAGAGAGATAGCGGTCTCACAGCTAGGAGGTTGAAGACCTCGATACCAACTATTTTACCAGGGCTAATGGCTATAAAGACCTGGATCACCCAGTCCTCGGAAGACCTACCCTGCTGAATCCTTTTACCAACAACATTTAATCCTTTTCTATCAAGCCTATCCACAAACCCCTCATAAAGATCTATCATAGTCCTCACGTCTATAGGCTTGGATAGAACATAGTCTATGTCTTTAGTAGGATCAGCCAGAACATGCACCGAATATGCTCCAGCACCTGCTAACACAATTTCAAGCCCAAGTCCCCCTGCAAGATCTCTCAACTCCTCATAGGTAGTCCTCACCATTGGTATCCAGTCCTCGGGCAATACTCTCGGAGATGCCCTATACCTCTCCGCACTATTATCAACAACCCTTCTATATCTATATCCAGGATCAATCACTATAGAAATGACCCACCCTCTTCAATTCTACTTTCAATATTTTATATAACAATAGCATAGAGGTTTAAAAGCAAAAACACCCGTTATCAATATAAATGGTGTCAGAATTGTTCACATCAAAAGATCGTCAAGTGTAATGGAGGACTACTATAGATATGCAAATCTGATCGTGTATAAAGCGCTGCACTATTTACAACTGAAAGCCTCGCTTTTTAATGCTTATTAGCTTTCTAGGGTTTTGGTTTTTTGAGCCCAGGATGATGGGCTCCTGGGGGATCTCTGACCACCCCGACTGCCCCCAGATGACAGAAACCCGAATAGATGGGGGGAACCAATGATCCGCCCGAAAGGAATGACGATCAAGGTGACGACCTGAAGGCGGGAGAAGAGGTCAGAGGTTGTTCACCTCTGTTTAAGTTTCGGTTCTTCTAAAACATATAGATCTTTGGTGATCTGTTCCTCATGTGTTCCACAGATGTTAAAAATCTATAGCTAAACCTATAGCCAATGACCCCTCCCAGCCCTTAAGGGCGGGGTTTCGAATCTCTGGGTCTGGGGTGTTAGCCTCTGGAGAAGGATCGTGATTTATCCAAGCTTTGGTGATGTTGGCTAGCAATCTATAATTATTAGAGGGGCTAGCTTGGCTAGCTTACTGTTTATGCCGTGCTCTATATAGCATGTACCCTGATCTGTGCAATAGATGTCATATCCATGATCGGAGATTATAAAAGCTTTTCCTGATCTTGCAGCATCTTTAGCTATGTCTTCCGCAATAGCTTTGATCTTGGCATCTACCTTATCTAAC
>Ga0079996_113563_pt1 | contig 39951 bp, 43 predicted proteins | sample PerSpoAPS_AMetaG_FD_69199 | JGI IMG/M metagenome (GOLD analysis project Ga0079996, IMG submission 69199) | Thermal spring microbial communities from Yellowstone National Park, Wyoming, USA - Perpetual Spouter A (PS_A) MetaG (SPADES assembly)... | ecosystem: Environmental > Aquatic > Thermal... | reverse complement strand
CAGCCATAGGCTAACACTATTGATCATAAGCACTAGTATTCCATTACTCATCTCTAGATCAACTTGATGCCAAGCTATTTCCCGGGATTTCCTCCATAGAAGTCTCACGAGCTTCTTATTCCTCAGATCCTTTTCCCTAGGTTTAAGTACTTAACGATCTCTTTGAAGATCTCTTCAGCATATTGTCTAGCCCTGTTCCTCCTTAGAGAGGATATCCTTTCAACAGCATCCTGGCATAAGCCATATATGTAGTGGGATGGGATATTTGGATAGACCTTCCTTAGCTCTCGATACTTCCCATTCTCAAGCATCCTAGTGTATATGTTCACGACCTCTTCTAGGGCTCTGAACCCCTCCTAGATAATTGCTTTGAGGGTATAACAGCAGTCCTACTAACAAAGATCCTGTCGCCCGGCTTTGCAACCCACATCCACTTCTTATCGCTCTTTTTCCTCCTCCCAGCCATTATCCCTAGACCTCGTTCGCCCCTAAACCTCTACTCTAACCATCAATTAATAATGAACATATATAAAAAGATTTCTACTATCATGAAAAAGGGTTTAGCCCGACCCTTTTCTCAAACCACGTTGATCTCCATGATATATAGATATATTCTCCTTGCCTTAGAGTTATCCTTATTGTTCTAGCCTCATAATCGATCTTCATGAGTGTTACCTTGCATTTAGCGATCTCCTCCTAACCCTTAGCTTGATCTTCCCAGCTTTGTCCCTTAGATACCTCTTCCTCCAGCCCTTTATAATCGAGTACGCTTCCCCAATAACAGCATCTACTCAGTGCGCAGCATGGGGGTTATCCTTCATAAGCTCTTCCCTCTAAGCCTTTTCTTGAAACCCCTATCCTTCGATATTGCTGGGATCCTCGTCTTCGAACCTCTGATCAAGCCAGCTTTCCGCCCCTTCTAACAAGCTCATAGAAGCGGTATCTCCGCTCAATATTATCCAAGATCAGATCTACAGCCCTCTGGAGAGCCTTAACATATCATGTTATAAGCTCCGAGACCCTCCTATCCCTAATAGGCACGCCATATGCCCTCACAAGCTCAAGGTTCTTCAGCAAGCCTAGCTTCTATAGCCCCACTCAAGACTTGACATAGAACCTTATAAATCGATATGAAACCCAAAACAGTTTCAGAACGGCTTTACCATTAGATGTTGAGATTGGAGAACAACTTGTTCAGGCTATATGTGGGAACAGCTCCCTTAGTCTCTTGTACCCTCCTCTTAAGCTGTATACATCGTATCCCTGATCTCTTAAATGTCTTGCTAACGCGTCGCTTGCTTCGCCTAGTTCGCATACGAGGACTATTTTTTCTCTTTTTCTTAGTAGTTCTTCGAGATCCTCTAAGCCTTTTATAGGACCTGAGCCTTTTCTCCTAGCTATATCTACTATGACATATCCTTCTGGGATCTTGTCTATTTCTATATCTGCGTAGGTCTTCATATATGATCTGATCCTTTCTTCCCAACCTTCTTCATACCTGATCTCAACAGATCTCTTGGCCGTATCTTCGAACATACTGTTATCCATCTTGGAGAACTCGTTGACGAGCTCCCCAGCATCTACATAGATCGGGCTTGAAGTTCCTATGAAGCAGCTTTCGACAACTCTGGAGCTTAGCTCGTAGAGCCCTAGATCTATTGATAGCTTCATTATCTCGACCTTGTCGAAGCCTATTAGGGGTCTTAGGATAAGGGCGTCTATCCCCTTCTGGGCTGCATGGAGCGCGCTGAGCCTCTGAGAAGATGCTTCCCACACAGCCTCACCGGTTACCATCGCCTCTGCCCTCACCCTCTCCATAAGGATCTTGCCTACTATATACATAGCCCTTCTAAGAGCAGGCTGCCACAATCTCCTCTTAACCCTAGACCTTATCTCAGATACTATGTCAGAGAAATCTGTCACAAGCACTCTGGGCTCATAGCCTAGAGACCATCTCTTCATAAGTACCTCACCAACCCTGAGAGCCCTTATAGTGTTCTCTATAGAGCCCATAACATAATGCAGAAGATCTGAGGGAGAGCCCCTCTTCATTGCCATCCAGGTAGCTACCGGGGAATCAAAGCCTCCAGAAAATAGGGAGAGAACCTTTTCAGAAGAACCAAGAGGAAGCCCCCCATAGCCCCTCCGAGAAAGAGATGATGTTGATATGAAAGCCCGGTCACCCCTTATCTCAACATATACCTCTATATCCGGGTTCTCAAGATCCACACCGTTGGAGCACTCTAGGAGAGCCCCCCCAATAGCTCTCGCAGCATCTAGAGAGGTGTAGCCTATGCTACCAGCTCTCCTAGCCCTAACAGCGAATTTCTTTCCGCTTAGATAGCTGCATAGCAGGTCTCTAACCCTTTTCGAAAGTTCACCAAGATCCCTCGAATCCTCCACGAAAACCTCTAGAACCTCCACAACACCGAAGAGTCTAGAAAGAGCTTCCAAAATGTCGTCCTTAGCCTCTAAATAGATCCTTCCACCATCCACTCTTTCAATATCAGCTATGTAGGGGGACAGAGCTTTTGATATATTTCTCACTAGGATCTGCTCTAAAACCCCCCTGACCCTACCTTTTAGAGATATCTCGCCCGAGAGTCTCAGGAGATATCTACGCAAGCTGTACACCAGCTGCTCTTCCTAACCCTCACTATAAGTGAGTCTTAAGCAGAATAAGGGTGATTATGTCTACAATAGTATGAATATACAGATGACTAAAGATACTATGATCTTAGAACATTTGAAGGACAGGAATGATCGATCATATGCCGATATCTTCCTAGTTTCTTTTACTTTATATATTTTGTTAGTGTTGGGTACTTACTGCTCTTAAAGCTTCCTGCATCTATGTGGAGATATCCCTTATCTATAATCAACTCTCTAGCTCTCTTTGATATGCCATTGGAAACTAGCACGCCTACAATTTTCTCTCCGGATGCTTGCTTGGCCTTCCTATAGATCGATTCTATATGTTTCACATAACGATCCAGCTGATTGATAGCACCTATGCCGGCCTTCTCGTTTTTCACCTCCACAACGTAGATATTACCTGCATCGTCTCTCAAAATAAGATCTATCTTGCCATTCGGCGTTTCAACCTCTCTTCCTATTATTTTCGCCCCAGATGCTATGATCTCTGGGTTTGATGAGATCACTTCCACGATGTCTCTTTCCGTACCACGGATCTCTAAGCCCTTTGTTGAAAGCTTGCACCAGATTGCTGAGAGAATCTTTCTAAACCTTATAGTAACAATTTCATAGCCATATCGAGTACTCCTACACCTGATCTCTAGGGAGTTGTTTTTGACATCAGATATGCATAGAGATCCTGGGGGCTGCCAGTTAAGGGGATCCCTATCCTTACCTTCATGCACAAGTAATGATCCGTCAGGCTTATATATAACGATCCTCGTCCCTAGAGGAGCTATAGAAGATGCTCTACCTTGGTAATGTATCTCGCACTCGCCGATAATAATAGCTGTATATATCTTGGAGTTTCTATGGAAGAGATCAGAGATTCTATTGATATCCACGCTTTGAGAATCCAGTACTATGATCTCTTCTCCTCCCGAAGAGACCATATAGCATCCCTAGCAGCCACTAATATCTCACTAATATCTCTTCTAGCCAGGGTTGCGGATGCGGCCTCTTTATGACCGCCATATTTTCCACCACCTAATGATTCTACTAAAGCCTTACAGTATTGAAGAGCCCTTCCTCTAGGAGATCTCACTGTTACCACCATCTTGGTCTCCTCATCTCTGATCATCACTATATCTTTCTTAAGCTTCTTACTTAACTCCGTAGAGGCTATCCCAAATAGCCCTGCGAAGAGCCTAGATTCTGAGGGATGTACGTAAGAAATCAAAACATCCCCTAGATCCTCACCTCTATGTATAGCTTTTTCGATTAACTTGTTCAATAGCATCTTCCCAACGTAGGCTTTCTTCTCAAGGGATTCTATGGATGTTATATCTTTGTTCAGTATAATTGCGTCGAAGAGCTCCCTCATGAAGAATAGATCGCTTGGATCTCTAGAAATAGCTAGCTTAATACTATCAGCTATAGATTTGATCTCGTAGTCCCCATCCTCAGAACCTTCACATGAGTCTGCTATTCTCAAGAGTTTTTGTTCGTAGTTGTTGAGAAGAAGCTTCATCTTAGATGCCATTAGCCTGGGCGTTGATGTGGATCGATCCCATATGACTCTAAGCCCGAGATCCTTCATCTTATTAACCCAGGGCTCTGTGGTTGTATGATGATCAATAACTTGGACAGGAATACCTTTCATTGTCACATCAACGATCATAGAGAATATCTCCCTATCTATCGCTATATCAATTAATGTCAGTGATGCGCACCGATCCTCTTTACAGAGTTTTTTAATCTCCCTAGAGGCTCTCCAAGGCTGGGTGAAACCAAGTACTAGATCCGATGGATACCGATCTCTTAGAAAGTGCTTCACATATAGAGCCCCAGCTATAATGCCATCGCAATCACCGTGAACTAATATAATGTGCTCCATAACGCTTCACCCCATGAACCTAATATACTCTATACCATAGAGATAATATATAATCATTGTAATCACAGAAAATGATCCTCAATATTTCAGAGGGCATGACCCCACCCCCATAGATAGCACGTGTTATCGAGATTAAGCTGAGATGTATAGAAGGTTTAGGGATATGCTCTAGATCACTAGAGAGAGTATTGCTTTCTGCACGTGGAGCCTATTTTCAGCTTGATCCCATACAACACTCTGAGGACCATCTATGACTTCATCCTCCACCTCCTCACCTCTGCGGGCTGGTAAGCAGTGCATAAATATAGCGTCTTTCTTTGCAGTTGACATGATCCTTTTAGTTACTCTGTAGGGCTCGAGATCCTTGATCCTCTTTTCTCTCTCAGCCTCTCGCCCTATTGAGATCCATACATCTGTGTATATTACATCCGCGTCCTTAGACGCAGTTATGGGATCATCTGTGATCTCTATAATAGATCCTGTTAGTTCCGATGCTCTATACGCCTTCTCAAGGATCTCTTTAGATGGATAATATCCCGGAGGCGTTGCAACATATATATTTGCACCAAGCATCGAAGCAACAGCTATCAAGCTATTAAGAACATTATCCCCACCATCTCCTAAGAAAGCTATCTTTATACCCTCTAGCCTTCTCTTCTTCTCATATATAGTGAAGAAATCTGTATAAGCCTGTAGAGGATGCTCTAGATCGCTTAGAGCGTTTATTATAGGTATACTCGCCACCCTAGCCATCTCAACCAAAATCTCGTGAGAATATACCCTGAGAGCAAGCCCATCGAAATATCTGCTTAAAACCCTTGCAGTATCCCCTATACTCTCCCCTCTCCCAAGCTGTAGCTCATTCCAACCCATATATATCGCGTATCCCCCGAGCTGCCTCATGGCGAGCTCGAGGCTCACCCTTGTCCGTGTGCTAGGTTTCTGGAATATAAGACCAAGACCTTTACCCTTAAGAAGCTCTATTACCCTCTCACCTGAGTAGTATCTATGCTTAAGTATAGATGTTAGCCCAAATACCCTCCATATCTCCTCAGCAGATAGATCAAAGGCCGATACTATACTTCTCCCTCTGAAACTCCTATCTATCTCTCCACACCGCTATTTATAGATACCTAAGCTATATATAAAATTAAACCGCAATCCACAAAAACTATTAATTAGATCCCAAACATATCTGAAAAATATTAGAAACCACATACCATATTAAAGAGCCACTTGTCCCCCACCTACACATCTTATCCCGTTAGGACAGGGTTATAACTGAGGCGACTCTTTTCAATTATATAGCAGATCATCCTCCCCATTGCAGTCCCAAGTATTACCCGCTTGTTTCTCGATGGTCATTGAGTGTCGCTGTTTTCCTTTGTTTTGAGAGTGCCGTGTTTCTTGATCCACAGAGATTTTAACCCTATGGCATCAGGGGGCTCTACCCCCTCACAGGGATTTGGATATCCCTGTGGTTTCATGGGTAGCTGTGGAGCCCAGCGGAATGGTGCTCCCATCTATGCTTAGAACCCCGAAGCCCTTCTCAGCAATGCCCTCATAAAGGGCTTCGAGGCCCCTTAGATAGTGATTAATCAATGCTACTACCTCTCTATGCCATCTCTCGTCACCTTTGCTACAGACACCTATTCTGTCCTCCCCATACTCTATTGTTGCCTTGTGTATTGAGCAGATCTTAGATGTATTCCTGGGATCCACCATCAATACCGGCACACCATACTCCCTTGCCTTATCTATTATTGTATTAAGCTCTCTTTTCAGAGCACTCTGATATATCCTGTGCCTCAATTGCTTGTTCCTATACCTAGCGATCATAACCCTTATATTATCTCCCGAGATTCTCTCAATAACTATTACTCCCCTTATCCTCAGTGCGTCCTTGACTATCATGTTTGCTGTCTTCATCCTATAGTCCCTCTTCTTACCCTTCCTAAGCTTCTCTATAGCTTCCCTAGCTTCTTTGCCACTGGATCCATTTCTTCTCTGGATGCTTTTCTTCCTATAGCTATAGCCCAGGGTTGTCTTTGCAAGATCTGTTCCAAGTATTACTGCAAATGCCTCGTAGATTGTTGCTACTGAGTTCTCATAACATCGACAGGCTTAATAGCCTTCTCTGGTCTGTAGATCTCACCTCCTTCTCTAGGGATAGGTGGAATATCACTCTTCTATTCTTCCTATCAAGCTTGATCTTTGCGTGGGATGTTGGTTTAAAGCCTTTAGCCAGTAGCTTGTAGAACTCCTTAGTAGGCTCTAGATCGAGGTGCGCCCAGCCCCTATGAGTATGAATGGCGATGCTTGTGAAGAAAATATTCTCAAAGCCATTTATATTGATCTTAGTTGGGTTTATTGGTTTCCATATGTGGTTATCAACTAGCCATAGGACAACACTATTGATCCTAGGCCTAGTATTCCTTCTATCATCTCAAGTTCTACCTGGTGCCGAGCGATCTCCCAAGATCTCCTCCAGAGATGTCTCCTGAGCCTCCTGCCCCTAAGATCCTTTTTCCCTAGACCTAGATGCTTAACAAGCTCATTGAAGATCTCTTCAGCATATTGCCTAGCCTTGTTCCTCCTTAGAGAGGATACCCTTTCAACAGCATCCTGGCATACTCCGTGAACATAGTGGGATGGTATGTTGGGATACATATTCCTCAGCTCTCGGTACTTCTTATTCTTAAGCCTATAGCAATTCTCAATAATATTCCTGGATGTGTGGGGTAATACGTTTTTCAAGCATCTTGCTATATATGTTAAGGATCTCTTCCAATGCCCTGAATTCTCTCCTAGATAGCTGCTTTGAGGGTATAACAGCAGTCCTACTAACAAAGATCCTATCTCCTGGCTTTGCAACCCACATCCACTTCTCATCGCTCTTTTTCTTTCCCTTAGCCATTATCCATGGACCTCTCTTTGTTCCTAAACCTCCACTCCAACCATTAATTAATAATGAAAGAATATAAAAAGATTTCTACTATCATGAAAAAGGCTACAGCCCAAGGGACAAGGCTTCTCCTCTCGCTAATCCCGTTCTAAGGGCTAAGGCTAACTTCTTATTGAAAGCTCAGCCCTCTAGGATAGAAGGTATTTGAAAGAATGTTAAGCAAATGCTGGTAAGTATCTTCTTATAGACTGCTCTTAGTTAGGTGCTAGTGAGCTTAGCAGGCATGTGCCCGCATCTCCTAATGCTGAAGCATACCTAGGCAATGATGAAACATCTGTAAGGGGCTGGGGAATTATTAGAACTTAGAAGATGCAGATACCCACCACTAAATATGGGAACCACCAGCTTATTATTAGGCGTTTAGAATAATAATCTCCATACTCATTTCTCTACGAGGAGTTATGGATAAAACTACCTTTGGGAGAAAAGGCGTCTCTGCAGATCATCCCCTGGCTGTCGAGGTAGGTTTCGAGGTTCTTAGAAATGGTGGAAACGCCTTTGATGCTGCAATAGCTGTCAGCTCTGTATTAGCAGTTGTGCATCCTTTTTCAGGCGGGATAGGAGGAGACGGGTTCCTTCTGGCGTTGAGAGATGATGAGGTGATAGTATATAATGGATCTGGTAGATCTCCGTCAGGATTCGATCCTGATGAGTATATAAGTAGAAAGCCTGTTAGAGGTCCTCTCACAGTAACGGTTCCTGGTTTGGTTGAGATGTGGGGATATATCTATGAGCATTACTGTAGCAAAGATCTTAAAGATCTTTTGAGACCAGCTATATCTCTGGCTGAAAACGGCTACTATGCGGATAGGATGCTCGCCAACGCCGTTATGAGATATCGAGAAGAGCTATCTAATTACGAGAGGTGGAGGAAACTATATGGGGATGTTGGTATTGGTAGCTATATAAGGAATCGTGATCTCGCCAATTCTCTTAGAAGGATATCTAGCAGGGGTTGGGATGAGCTCTACTATGGTGGATTGGCTGAGGAGCTTGTTGAAGAGCTTGAGGATCAGGGGGTGGGAATATCGCTCGAGGATCTCATGGATCATGAGGGCGAGGAAGTTAGGGCTTTAAAGCTAGATCTAGGATCCAGGGTTCTATATGAACTCCCACCTAATTCCCAGGGGGTTTTAACTCTCCAGATGATATCGGCTATATATGAACTTGGGCTGGATAAATATGGCTTCGCAGATCCCAATAGGATCAGGATGTGGAGAGATCCTGTAGCCACGATCTACGGTTTTAGAAATAAGCATCTAGGAGATCCAGATTATATGGAGATAGATATATCAAGCTATATTACATATAGATCAATAACTACTCCTATCACACCTAAGCATGGAATAGGAGAGGGAGACACAACATTCTTCGTAGTTGATGATGGAGAGAACCTTGTAGGGTTTATCCAGAGTCTCTATTACCCGTTCGGATCAGGGCTTGTTGCTAAAGGAGCTGTTATACAGAATAGGGGGCGGGGCTTTGCACATGATAAGTCGCTCCCCAACTCGCCTCTCCCGAGGAAGAGACCGCTCCATACCTTATCGATCCTTATGGTAGATAGTCATAGCGATAACTCAATATATATGATCGGCTGTGCAGGCGGCGATTACAGGCCCCAGATCCATACGAGGATATATGAGAATATATTTATATATGGAATGGGCCTAGGCGAGTCCCTTGACGCACCCAGATTCATCTACACGGATCTCTCAAAAGCATCTAGAGTGATTATCGAAAATAGGCTGGGCGAGATAAGCCTGGGGAATGATATAGAGGTTGTTAAAGCGCCTCCATACGGCTCTACAGGTATTGTTAATGCTGCTAGGAGAAATAGATCTAAAGGCTATACAGAATTCGCCCCAGACCCTAGAGGGGCCTCCACATCAATAGCGGTGTAAAATATGAGAATAAGGGCAGATCTTCAAATACATAGTATATGTAGCGACGGCTCCATGGACGGCCATGAAATAGTGAGGATATCCTTGATAAGAGGCCTTAGAGCGATAGCTGTGACCGATCACAACACTTTCTCGGGCTATAGGATAGCTCTAGAAGCGGTTGAGAAAATAGGAGCTAGCCTAGTAATAGTTCCAGGCATTGAGTTGAAAACAAGCTCCGGGGATTTAATAGTGCTCTGCGAGAAGCCCTCAGCAAGGATAGAAAGGGCTGTAGGGAGAACGCCTAGCGAGATAATAGATCTTTCTAGAGAGGAGGGATGCATCTCCTATGCTCCACACCCCTTTGATATGAGAAGACTTGGGCTTGGAAAAGCTATATATAGTCTTAAGCTAGACGCGATAGAGGTTTTTAACGCATTATCAGACCCGATGTCGAATAGAAAGGCGGAGAAGGCATGGAAAGAGCTTAAAATAAGTGGTCTCTCGAACAGCGATGCCCATGTAAGCGGTTTCGTAGGCGTTTCACACAATATACTCGAGATAAGCGATCTAAGGGTCGAGGATGTTTTGGAAGGGGTTAGAAGAGGGCCTCAGGAGCTTGTAAAGGCGAGACCCTCATTTATAGATTATATAATTCATGCCACGAGATCTGTTACCAAGAAGAATAGATCTGAATGCGCAGGCAGCATGTAGAACCACCATCTGTCGAGAAAAGGCTATTAGTGAATCCTAAAAGTCTTTCCACATTGAAAGAAGTCTCTATGAAGAGAGGGATAGAAAGAATAGTACAGAGGATCTGACCTCCTCCCCGCCCTAAAGGGCGAGGGTTCCCTTTGGGCGATTCATTGTTCCCCCCATCTGTTCGGGTTTACATCTGTCATTTGGGGGGCAGTTGGGGGTGGTCAGAGATCCCCCAGGAATTACTTTGATCTTTAGCTTTTTCAAAGCCCTCTTCCTTATGTTGAGTTTTCCAACAACATCTCTATCTGCTTCGAAGCCGCATCTTGGGCATCTAAGCCTTCTATATCCATTTTCAATCATCTCTGCATCGCATTTTGGGCATTCTGAGGATGTCCCCCTAGGATCTACTATTGCTAGTGGTGTTCCGCGCTTCATAGCCTGCCAGTCTATCCACTCCCCAAGCCTTGAATACCCCATTATGATCAGTTTTGTCCTGTGATCCTTGCTCTTGATCCTCCTCAGGGAGTTTATTAGCCCCGTGAGATCCTCTCTAGCGACTGCGTATTGAAGTCTTAAAGCTAGCCCCAAGATCTCCAAGGCTGATTTCCTAGCCCAGTCCTCCAATATGTTCCTAGCCTTCCTATGATAAGATCTAACCCTGTTCAGGATCCCCCTTCTCCTCCTCCATGCAGGATATCTAGTTGATGAGTATCTCTTCTGGAGGTTCTCCGCAAGGAGTTTCCATCTATGGGCTTTATCAATCTTGGTGTCTCTCTCCCCATTGATCACGTGATCTCCATACACAATCTTCCTCTCATTAATATCTACGGCTATAATATCCCTAGGCTGGTAAGGCTCTGGCCTATCTTCCTTGATATCCAAAGCATCATCTTACCCTCTCTATAGACTAGCCTAGCCTCTCCATTCTCATAGTCATCGTATCTCCTATCCCAGCCAATGATCCTCAGCCTAACCCCGCCTATGATCTCCACATATCCTTCTTTAACCCTGTATCCCGAGCCTTGATGCAGAAGTATGCTCAGCTTCCTAACCCTAGGCCTCCTACCCCCCTAGGATTATTCCTCCAGGCATTAGCATTAGCAAGAGCATCCCTATAGCAGTCAACAGCAACCCTGGATGGGAGGCCGAACCCCCTCAGCTCTCCGTATAGAGCACTGTGAACCCTCCCAATGCTCCTCAGGTTTAGGCTCAGGATCCTGTTTATAGCGTAGTTAAGAGCAACATTGTATCTCTTGAGGAGCTCTATGGCCCAGGCTCGGGACTAACCATCACCCCGATCGAGATGGTTAGCAAACCCTCACTGCCAGAGGCCATAGAGCCCCTTCAAAAATAAATACCTGGAAGCTAATAAAAACATCCCCGCCCTGAAGGGGCGAGGCTTTCAGTTGTAAAGATCTACTCTTGATGCCTTTTCAGTTTCTTAATACCGATGTTTTGGATTGCAAAGATACCGCCGCTAATAGCAGCTCCCACGATCATCATGTTAGAGTCATTAATAAACCTGCCTATCGTGGATATAGCAGACGGTATAGCTGCGGAAACAACCCTGATAAAAGGGTTCGAATACATATGCATCATAAAACCCCTGCCCTTTCCTATGAGCTTATTCCAGAACTCTCTCGATATAGATCGCCTCATCCCCGGATCATGGGCTTTCTCATCATTTCCTATTCCATTTAAGCATCTATATGAGGCTTTCTTATGCATAGACATGCTAGCTCTAATCCCAAGCGATTTAATAAGTTCTTCGATCTCTTCAACATAAGCTGGTCTATCTATCTCAATAATAAGAGGATCCTCACACAAGATCTTAGCACCAACAAATCTACCTATCATAGCTCTCGCCGCATAGATCTTTTCAGCTAGACTCCCCTCAACAACAACCCTGAGCGACTCCCTATTAAACGAGCTATAGAAATGTGACAAGACCTTGACCCAATAAATATCTACCCACGCAAACAGAAAACACAGAGCCCCCAATATCTAGGCTAAGACACTGCGAAAGATGTAATACATATGTACTATCTTGCGTGAATTACCTCACAGCTATAAATCGGAGAAGGGCCTAGTATCGAAAAATGTAAGCCCTATGATATGGTTAGGCCAATTACAAGAGGTTTTGGGCAAGTTTATGTCTATTGGGGAAAAATTTATATCTATTTAGGATGTATTTGCTCATGGTTGTTAGATTGAATAGGGCCATAGATCTAGGGATATATGCCTTATCCATAGCCCTGGTTATGGCTGTGACGCTGGCTTCGATGCTTTCTCCCTCTGCTTCAATAGAGATCTGGTATGGGATCACTAATCTAGGGGATGAGATTATATACTTGGCATTTTCAATTATAATCTATTACTTGTCCTCTCCGTGGCAAGGTTTTGTAACAGCTATAGCGGTTCTTATTGCAGGTGCTCTAGTGATAGACCTGAAGGAGCTCTTCATGCTGCCGAGGCCACCGAATCCTATATTCCCTGAGGAAGGCTATGGATTCCCTAGTGGACATGCCCAGGTCAGCTCTGCATTCTGGGTCTCTCTCACGATCCTAGCCAAGAGGAGATCGATAGCTGTTCTAGGCATTATAATAATTATTTTAATATCTCTCTCAAGGCTAGCTCTAAATGCCCATTATCCTAGAGATGTTATTGGGGGAGCATTGATAGGCTCGGCTATAGGCGTTCTAGCCTCTCTAGTACCAAGGCTATCTAGCCAAGGAAGTCCCTATATATATCTAATTTCACCCCTAGTATGCATATTTTCTATAACAAGCTATTTTTATATATCTAGGGACGCAACGCTATTAAAAATAGCCGGTATATCCCTAGGGCTATCGATACATACACCTATATATATGAGTCGAGCACCGCATCTAAGCTGGCGAGGGATGGATAGATTGGTTTTAATATCTATAGTAGGGATAACATCGATATTAATTCTATATCTTACTAAAAACGCCCCACCATATCTAATATTTATGGGGTATATTATCATAGGTATTATAATACCGATGGCAGGCTACATGGTGAGTATAGCTAGAGGAAAACGTGGAGATCAGCTTGCACGGTTAATATGTTAGAGATGCTCTATATATAGTACTATTTACCAAAAACTCCATCTCTATATATAGTGCTCTATTAGTGATCATCTTTATGATTGAGTCTCTAAAAGGGTTAAGCCTGATAGAGATCCGCCTCCTTATCATGATGCCAGGGGGCTGCGCTATACCATAGGATATATATATTGAATTATAACCCAGTATCTCCAAATCCCTATAGAGGGTTTCGATGTCTATAGGATCAAGATCCTCTGAGAATATGAGCCTATAGCTCCCCCCTTGATCTACAGAAACCCATCCCCAAGGCTTCTCCCCCCTTTCTAGGCATATGATATTAATATCTCCATATGCTACTTTTCTAGAGCATATTCTATATCCCTCCCTCCTCATGTTGACATATATAGCGACATCGTCGTATGACGAAGGGATCACCAACAGTTCTCTAGATAGTCTAATCTCCTCCAAGATATCGCCATATAGCAGGTAGGTCCTCGATATGGGTGCTATAAGCACCATATATCGATAATCTCTATATTCACCCCCCTCATAGACCTTTTTAAGAGCCTCTTCACCCCTGATCATTATAATAGACCTTTCCTCGCTATGCATCTCGACCCCCTAGATACATGCACCCCTAACCAGCTTAGCTAAGGCTGCCTGGATCTCAGATCTAGTAGAGAGCCTTCCTGCGTTGTTAATTACATATCTATACTGTGTGCAGAAATCATCAACACTTTTCGAAGGACCGCTAGCTATGAGACTAACCCTTGTGCTCATTATCATTGATTCCACAAACATGTTCTCCGATCTACATATCCTAGCAACCAGGCTGGGATTGCTGGGCTCTACCCTCAGGTAAGAAACCACATCTACTAGGTACTCGCTATAGCCTTCACCGAACTTGAGAAGATTTATATGTACCTCTGCAATAACGCCACAGCTTTGCCAATGGGCTTTATCGCTGCTACTAATGATATGCTCCGAAAGAGCTCTATATATTATAAAGGGGTCTCTGCATATATATAGCTCACCGTTATCAATATTATCAATGATTCTTTTCATGAGACTATCCTCATAGACCCTAACAACGAGATACGGGCCTTCTCTCCTGAGCCCTAGGGGTGAGCAGTAGCTATACCCACTAGCCCCTAGTTCGATGCATAATATAGATTCTATAACAACACAGCCTTGCCAGAAATCATCGCTGTAGAGAGGCAGAGCTATCCCCCAAATATCTGTATATTTATCACCGCTATCTACTCTACTCTTAGGGCATGTATTGGAGGGTCAGTATATAGAGATGTATTCGAGACAGATCCTAGTGAGTGGGATAGGAGTAAAGGGACAGGCCATCCTAAGAAATTCTAGAGTAGCTATCATAGGTGCGGGAGCAACCGGTTCTACCATTGCGGAAATGCTTGCGAGAGCGGGTGTAGGTTTCTTGAGGATTGTTGATAGAGATATAGTGGATCTATCCAATATCCCTAGATGCCATCTTCTAGAATATAGCGACTATTTAGAGAGAAGGCCTAAATCGTTAGCTGTAGCTGATAAGCTATCCAGGATATCACCCCACATAGCTGTTGAGCCATTGATCCTTAATATAGATAGTAGCAACATCTCCGAGATTATAAGGGACGTGGACCTTGTAATCGATGCTCTAGATAATCTAGAGACAAAGCTCCTCCTAAACGAAGCCTCGATTATGCATGGAAAGCCATATATCTATGTGGGGGTTGAGGGGGTATATGGTATGGTTCTTCCGGTAATACCGGGTGAAACAGCATGTTTGAGATGTGTAGTTAGGGACTATATTAACATGAATAGAGGTTGTGACGTTATTGGTACGCACATCGTAGCTGTTACCATGATCTCGGCAATTGCGTCATCAATAGCTATTAAAATACTGCTTAGGAAAAGCATAGATAGCACCCTATACTATATAGACGCATCAACACTCGAAATAACCGCTCTGAAAGTTAAGAGGGATCCTAGGTGCCCCGTATGCTCGCTTAAGAGGTTTGAGCTAATGGATAGGAAGCTAGAGGAGAGGGAGATCTCTGAGGTATGCGGAACCCCCGGAGTATATGTCGTGTCTCCTACGCTATTAAAAAACTTGGATCTAAGTGATTGGGATGTCAAAAAGGGTAGAGACTATACTATCTATAGAAAGGGGTCTATAGAGATCATAGAGTTCGAGAGACACGTATTGATTCTAGCTAGGAATGCTAGAAACGCTGATGAAGTCCTAAAACTAATTAGACGTAAATAACTAATAACCGGTATTAGAGAGCGTCTATATAGAGTTTCTAATCAACTGTGTAGTAGATCCTCTTCTTATTCCTCCCCCTGTTTTCCACTTTTAGGAGCCTTATCTCCCCAATCTCTCTGGTATTCCTAACGTGTGGTCCTCCATCAGCCTGTATATCTACCCCTGGTATCTCCACTATCCTGAGGACCCTGTAGCTGGGGGGCATCTTCTCAGCTAGCTTAGTTATCCCTGGTATTCTAAGCGCCTCCTCCCTAGGCATATAGTATATTTTAAGCTCAAGCCCGGATCTAACAACTTCATTAGCCTTTCTAATTACATCATCAAATATCTGTCTATCGAATCTCTCAATTGAGAAGTCATCTCTAGCATATTCGGGCTCCACCTGCCCCCCTGTTATGAGGGCGCCATGGTCTCTATACATTATAGCCGATATTATGTGGGCAGCTGTGTGTAGCCTCATAAGCCTATACCTCCTCTCCCAGTCTATAGCCCCAAAAACCTCCTGACCAGGTGAGAGACCCTCATAGCTTTCTAGAACATGATATACCTCATCAGACTCCCTATCATGAATAGCCCTTAAAACTCTGTACCTCCTTCCACCAGCCTCTAGATACCCTGTATCTGTTGCAACACCGCCACTCTCGGGATGGAAAGCTGTTTGATCTAGGATCACGCCTTTATCAGTTATAGATATAATTCTAGATTTAAACTCCTTGACATATGAATCATCCCTATATATGTGGCGAGTGGGCATACAACTCCCTGTAGATTTAGGTAGATATTCCTTAATAAAGCTATAATCCCCTTTATCTCTTCATGATCACCAGCTATAAAGAATCTACGATAAGAAGTATAGAAGTTTAGGTAAATCCTAGAGCTTGACAAGATCATTGTGAAAGAAGATAATAACTATGATTACAGTTGAAAAGCATTTCCCTGTTAACGGTATTTAATAGTGTTTCCAAATACTTGTATTTCTATTAGCGGGCTGCACCCCAGTGTGGGTTCATCGGTTTCACCCACACTACATGGGTGCCCGTCGAGCCAAACGCCACGGGCCTCCCACCTGAGGAGAGGTACTTTAACTCGATGTTTATAGCCCCCACAACATCTCTCTCAAAAACCCTGCCATCAACATATGCTATCCTCAACACTATCTTCATAACCTTGTATCTACCGTTATTCCCCCTCACCGCAGTGCGGATCACCAGGTGGCTGTATCCATCGATCCTCTTCTTCGTAAACGGGCCTACGCCTGAGGATCCCCTCTCAGATACCCTTACAACGTGTATGGGCCTATCCTCGAGAAGCTTTATCAGCTTAGCTACGCTCCACCGATGAATCCTGTGCCTAAGCCTCCTACCCCCATCACTCTCCATCCTCTCCTTATCATCACCATCGATATCACCTATAACTATAGCTTTGTTCTCCCTAGCAAGCTCCTCTATGATGCTAGCAACCTTATAGAGTATATCCTGCTTTCTATCTCCTTCTCTAAGCTTCATCAATTTCCTCTTAACACCCCTCTCCACAATAGATCTTCTCCTAGAGATCCTCTCCCTCCTAACTGAATAAGCTATAACAATCCTTCCAAGCCCGGTCTCAACCCCGATAGCCTCAACTAACATGCCACCCCTGAATACTGCTATCGTAACATTATTCTCATTAACATCGAGAGAAACAACATTACGAGGATCGTAGGTGATCTCGAAGGATCTTGAGAATGCTAGGCAAGCATCCTCCTCCCATCACATTCAAGCTTTAGCTCACTCGATAAGTTCCAGCCGCTGTATAGGTATCTATACAACTGCCTGTTACCCTTATACCTCAGCTCTATCCAACCCCTATGGGTTCTAAGCATTATACTCATTATACTCATTCTCGAGCCCCAATCCTGGTTATCCGAGTAGACTATCTTGACCCTCCTAACCTCTGGCTTCCCTATGTAAGCTCTGTCCTTCCTCAAAAGCTCTCTAAAAGACTTTGCTCTCCTAACAGCATCTCTATAGGACCCTTAATAACCCTCGTTGGTAGCCATGGGTATTGCTCCCTATACATCTCGTAGAAAACCATGTGCAGTGTCTTCTGTGATGCTCCGTGCTCTAATGTATACTCAATCATCTCCTCAATCATAGCTTCTAGCCGATCTACAATCTCCCCTAGAGCTTCTCTAGAGGGCTTATTAGCATAGCAATCAAGCACAGCAGCTCTACGAAGAACATTGAAAAGCTTCTCCAAGGCACAGACCCCTCATACATATACCAATATACAAGCATCCAGGATATTAAAACCTATAATCTGTTTAGTGATAGCATGCATCCCCCAGCCCTCCTCCATTCCTTGAAACACCGAGAACTCTGGCAAACTCCCTAGTACTGAGATAACACTCCTCCATACACACATCAAGTATTTATAAGTTGCTAGAGGTATTTAAATCTATTGCTTGCCTTGTAACAGCCTTCTCCCACTCCTTTACGAGTTCCATGCCCCCCATAGATTCGAACTCCCCCATGATCATATTAACTATATCTTCTACCTCTGTGGTATCGTATATCTTATCTATGTATATCCTGTGGGAGTAATCGGGAGATACTAGAGATATTAATACCCTCACAAAGGATCTATTAGCTATCGCTGTAACCCCGATAGGGGCTCTACAGCCAGCTCCTAAGAGGGAGATGAATCCCCTTTCAATAGAGGTTTCAACTCTGGATATGGGGTCATCTATGATGGAAGCGATCTCGAAAGCCTTTGAGCCCTCCCTAGCAACCACCGCTAGAGCTCCTTGACCAGCTTGGGGGGTAATAATCCTTGGATCCAGAGGCACGTACCCCCTAAACCTCAGTCTCTGGAGACCTGCTTCTGCTAGAACAACAGCGTCTACATCGGAGCCTATCTTCTTTATCCTGGTATCCACGTTTCCCCGGATCCTCTTTATCCTCAGATCCCTTCTATGATAGAGTACATGAGATATCCTCCTCATACTACTAGTCCCGATTAGGGAGCCTCTGGGGATCTCGTCAAGAGATCTATAGATGTTGGGGACAATAGCGTCCCTCCTAGAGAGCCTCTTAGGGATCGCTGCGATAGCAAGCCCTCTTGGGATCTTGGTTGGGTAGTCCTTGAGGGAATGGATTGCCAGGTCTATGTTCCCCCTAACAAGCTCTAGATCTATCTCCTTTGTAAAGATCCCAGGTTCAGAGATCTTTTTCGCTGAGTCCTCAACATCACCCCTAGTCCTGATCTTAACGAGCTCGAACATAGCATCTCCATATACTCTTTTAATAGCCTCTATAACCTCCATAGCCTGCCCAACAGCCAGGCTACTACCTCTGGTCCCTACTCTGAGAAGTATGCTAGGCAATTCTGAGGGCCTCTTTAACAGCATCTATAGTTAATCCTAGATCCTCCTCAGTATGCGCATATGACGGGAACCACGTCTCCATCTGAGAGGGCGGTATGAAGACCCCCCTCCTCATAAGCTCCCTATGAAAACTCCAATATCTCTTCAGATCACTTCTAGAAGCGTCAGCATAATTCCTCACAGGGCCCCTGGTCATGAATATCTGGAGCAGCCCCTCAAACCTATTCACATATGCCTCTAACCCTCTCTCACCGATCAGCTTACTAGCCTCATCCTCTATCTCTGAGGCTATTTTTCTCAACCATCCATAGATCTTGTCTCCCTCCCCCTCTATATACTCGAGAGTCGCTATTGCAGCAGCAACTGAGACAGGGTTCCCACTATATGTCCCAGCCTGATATACCCTTCCCTCGGGAGCTACATGCCTCATAATATCCCTTCTACCCGCGTATGCCGCTATGGGGAAGCCGGATCCCATGGCCTTCCCCATAGCCACTATATCAGCTCTAACTCTGAAGTATTTCTGAGCCCCTCCTGGGGATATTCTGAACGCTGTGACCACCTCATCAAAGATTAAAAGGCATCCGTATCTATCACATAGCTCCCTACAGGCCTCGAGGAAGCCCGGCTCAGGGGGTACTAGCCCCATATTGGCTGCTACAGGCTCGACAATTACTGCTGCCACAGATTCTCCATACTCCTTCATAACCTTCTCAAGACCCTCTACATCGTTGTACTCAGCCACGAGGGTCTTTGCAGCTGCATCCTTTAGAACACCTAGGTGTGAGGGGAGCCCAGAAGCCCCCGATCCCGGGGATACTAGGACATAGTCGTGGGACCCGTGGAAGCATCCCCTGAACTTCACTATATAGTCCCTCCCTGTATAGCCTCTGGCAAGCCTGATAGCGCTCATAGTAGCCTCTGTCCCTGTGTTAACGAGCCTAACCATGTCTATGTTGGGCACCATAGAGACTATCTTCTCCGCTAGCCTTACCTCAGCTTCTGTGGGCATGCCATATAGGATCCCTTCTTCAAGGATCTCAGATATTCTCTTAACAAGCCAGTTTGGTGAGTGTCCAAAGAGATTTGCCCCGTAGCCCATCACATAGTCTATATATGTGTTGCCATCCACATCATAAACCTTAGACCCTTTAGCCCTCGAAACGAAGACGGGGTAGGGCTTGAAGGCCCTAACAGGGCTATTAACACCTCCAGGCATGACTCTGGAAGCTCTCTCATATAGGATCCTGCTTCTCTCTGTATATGGCTTGTCCATCACCGCCTAGACACCCTAGACAGGATCTTAGATGCTTTGAGAGCGCTATATGTTATAATTATATCGGCACCAGCCCTCCTCATAGCTATCAGGCTCTCAAGTATAGCCTCGTCCTCCGATAGGTATCCGCTAGAGGCCGCGGCCTTGATCATGAGGTACTCACCACTCACACTATAGACGGCTAGGGGAACCTCTGGGAAGCTCTCCTTAATAGTTCTTACAACATCCAGATACCATAGCCCTGGCTTAACCATCACTATATCGGCTCCCTCAGCCAGATCCATCTCAACCTCCTTAACAGCCTCCCAGAGATTCCTGGGATCCATCTGATACCCCCTCCTATCACCGAACAGGGGTTTAGAGGATGCGGCTACTCTGAAAGGCCCGTAGAGGCTCGAGGCATATTTAGCTGAGTAGGACATAATAGCTACATCGCTATATCCCTCAGAGTCTAGGGCATCCCTTATAGCCCCCACCTGCCCATCCATCATGGCAGAGGGGGCAACTATGTCGGCACCTGCCTCGGCATGGCTAACCGCTATTCTACCCAGTAGCTTGATCGTCTCGTCGTTATCAACAACATAACCCCCTCCCCCTTTAATTACAACACCACAGTGGCCGTGATCCGTGTAGGAGCAGAGACAGACATCGGTAGCTACTACAACACTATCGCCATATTCCTTCTTAATACTCCTAACAGCCATCTGAGCCGGGCCGTCACTGCTATAGGCCTTCTTACCCATTGGATCCTTATCCGATGGAACCCCGAAAACGAGTGCAGCCCTGATCCCTGCATCAAGTAGCTCGCCCACAAAGCTTACCGCACCATCCACGGAATATCTATACTGATCAGGCATAGACTCTATAGGGATCCTCGGACTCGAGAGGCCCTCGTAGACAAAGATGGGCTGAATGAGGCCCTCGGTCGAGATCCTTGTCTGGGATACAAGATCCCTGATCAGGCTGATTCTCCTGAGCCTCCTAGGCCTCGAAACAGGGTATTTATAGAGCCTCGCCAAGGCACTGCCCGGGCTCAGGGTGTGAGGGGAGTAATAAGTGTTTATTAACTATAGATGGTTACCTATGGATACAGATTGTACCTCCTGTATGGCTATCAAGCGTTACAGAACTCTTATAAGCATACACCACTATCGCCTGAGGTGGCTAAGCTGAAGCTGCCCATCTTCGTTGATGTAGATGGTATGAAGGTTCTCGTGATAGGAGGTGGGGATGAGGGGTATAAGAAGGCTAGGAGATTCCTGGAAGCGGGTGCCGAGGTAACTGTTGTTTCTAAGAAGTTTCTGCCAGATCTGATTGAGCTTGCTAGGAGAAGTGAGAGGCTGAGACTTGTAGAGGGCGATGCATCAGATCGTCTCTTACTTGAGAGGGCAATCGAAGGATGCGACATAGTTATATCGGCATTAGGAGATGCTAGGGAGATAGACAGCATAATTATAGATATTGCTAGGAAACATAGGAAGCTCTATATACTTGCAGGCGACGCTCTTAGAACACAGTGTGGCATGGGTATAGGGGGGGTCTCTGGCGACATAAGATTCGCGGTATATACTGATGGAAGAAGCTCGTTGGTGGCTATGGAGGCTAGGGATAGGATAGCGAGGTTCCTAGACTCTCAAAGGGATCTCCATATTATGCTAAAGCTCCTATCAAGTATGAAGAGGATCCTGAGATCTATAGGGGTTCCTTCAGACATGAGGATAGAGATCCACAGAGAGGTTTTTAGAGACAACATATTCAGATCCCTAGCATCTTCGGGGGATGAGGAAGGTGCGTGGAATAGGATCTGCGAGATTGTCCAGTCCAGAAGTGGCATAGATCTTAGGAGGGCTGTCGAGATCTATGGCAGGGTCTGAGATAATCGCTATAGGCATAAATAGGAAGATCCATGGTTATGACTATGTGGAAAGGGTTAAGAGGAACTGGGAAGCCGTTGTTAAAAGGGTTGAGGAAGTCGTTGGAGGTGACAAGGCGGTTGGGTATATGGTTCTAGATACATGCACCAGATCCGAGATCTATGTAACGGCTCCAAGTGAAAGAATAGAGAGCTATATACCCGAGATCAATAGGTCCTTAGCAAGCGCCTCATCAACAGACCCAAAGATCTATAGGGGAGCGGAGCTCTTTGAGCACATGCTCAGGGTTCTCTCGGGTAGTGAGTCCCCGGCGCCATTTGAGATCGATATTGTGAATCAGGTTAGAAGATCTTTAGATAGGATGTCCCAAACAGGCTACGGAGCCAAAATGCTCTATAACATATTTAGAGAAGCTATGGATCTTTCCATCAGTATTAGGAAAGAGCTGAGGGTTGAGGGTAGCATAGGGATCCCGGAGCTCTCTGTGATGGTTGCAAAGCATATCCTAGGAGGTTTCGATGGTGTTAAAGCAGCTGTCATAGGGACTGGAGAGGTTGGGAGGAGAATAGCTAGGTCTCTCAGTGCTGGCGGTGTGTCAGATGTTGCGATAGTCGGTAGAAGCCTTGAAAAGGCTGAGGATCTCGCTAGGCTATTCCAAATGGGTAAAGCCTATACTCTGAAAGAGCTTATAAGTGTTTTAGCTAGCAGGGATCTCATTTTCCTAGCAACGTCTTCCAAAGAGCCCGTCTTGGGTAGGGACTCTCTATATGGTTTTAATGGGGTTGCGATAGATCTTGGAATTCCTAGAAACATTGATCCCGAGGGTGCGGAGGCTCTTGGGAAGGGCTATATATGGATGAGAGATCTTGAGGAGATGTCGCATAAGATCCTTCCAGATCTTCGAAGAGCCTTAGAATATCTAGATGTGATCATAGATAGATACGTTGAGAAGCTCTACTCTAAATATATGAGTGAGAGAATTAGAAGAGATCTAAGCGGTTTTGCTAAGCTATATGACAACATTAGAAGGAGGGAGATTGAGAGGGCTGTGAGGGAGCTACATCTAGGGGAAAGGGATAGGGAGATCCTGGATCTTGTGACCAGCTCTATAATGAAGAAGGCTCTAGGCATTCTTGGAGAGCTATTTGATGGGAACTCCCTCGGTGGGGGTGATCCTGTTGATCGATAAGAGGGATAAGGAGATCTTGATGGAACTTCAATATAGGTTTCCCCTAACCGAGACACCATATCTAGAGATCGGTGAGAGGCTTGGCATAGGCTTTGACGAGCTTAAGAAGAGGATCGAGTCTATGAGGTCAAACCTAACCATCAAGAGGATCGGTTTTAACATAAATTACAGAGCCTCTGGAAAGGTTGCAGCGCTAGTAGCTGCTAGGGCTATTAATGCTTCTAGTAAAGAGGCTATAAGGAGGATCTTGTTAAAAGATCCTGAGGTGACTCATAACTATGTAAGGATCCACGAGAGGTATAATATATGGTTCGTGATCAAGAGAAAGAGCGTTGAGGAGCTCATGAAAAGCGTTGAGGAGATAGCGAGGGCCTCTGGTGTTGAGGAATACCTAGTGCTTCTTGGGAAAAGAACATATAAGCTCTCGGTCAAGTTTGATCTCTGGAAGATGATATCCTGGTCAGAGCCTGAGATCCTCCCCGAGGAGATACCAACCTTCGAGGATATGGGGATAAGTAGAGAGCCTTTTTCACAGCTATCCAGATGGATCCCAGTGACTGAGAGACCGTATAGGGATATCGTCCGGAGATATGGCTATGGCGAGGCGGAGTTCGTAGATCTCCTGAGAGAGCTGTATAGGAAAAGGGTTCTCAGGAATATAGGAGCTACCCTTGAGGGTAGGAGGGTGGGGATTACCTGGGACGGTATGGTGGTTATCAGGGGATCGGATGGGGATTGTAAGAGGGTTGCGATAGAGATCCCGGAGGCAACCCATGTAGTCTATCGAATACCGCTTAATGGGGAGTGGGAGTATAGAGCTTATTTCATGGTTCATGCAGATAGTAGGGATAAGATAGAGAGTGTCGCTAAAAGGGCTTCCGAGATCCTGGGTGGGAGGGACTATAGGATCTTATATAGCATCGAGAATCTCAAACCTGGTGTACACTCCAGCGAGTAGGATTGTTATGATATATAGAAGACTTGGAAAAACCGGTATAGAGGTTTCGGAGATATCCTTAGGCGTTTACAGTGTCACGGGGATGTATGGTGATGTGGCTCCTGAAAAGGCTATGAAGATCCTTAGACTTGCCAGGGATCTCGGGATAAACCTTTTCGACACAGCTGACGTCTATGGTAGGGGATATGGTGAGGAGATACTTAGGAAGACTTTTGGTGATGATGTGAGGGAAATGGTTATCGCAACCAAGGTTGGTTATGATATATATACACAGGATAAGGGGCTTCAAAGGAGGTATGATCCTAGGTATATTATGTATGCTGCTAAAAAGTCTTGCGAGAGGATCGGTAAGAGGCCGATCGATATACTGCAGATCCATAATCCGCCCCTGGAGACGTTGAGATCTCCACAGCTATATAGATTACTCAGAGATCTAGTAGATAGAGGCTTAGCGGAGCATGTGGGCATAGCGCTGGGCCCTGAAAAGCATGTGCTTAGCGAGGCTCTGGAGGCTATAGAGCATGGAGAAGTTGAGGCTATACAGTTTATATACAATGCCCTTGAGCAGAGGCCTGGTAGAGAGATAGCTATGAGGGCTAGTGAAAAGGGTCTCGGGATATTGGTTAGGGTTCCGCATGCTGGGGGGATCCTTAGCGAGAGGATCGATAGAAAGGGGTTTGAAAAGCTGGGAGACCATAGATCTCTGAGGGATAGGGATTGGCTTGAATGGGCATTCAATCTCTACGATTCTATGAAGCCCTATCTTAAGGGCTATAGCGCTACTCCTGGTCAGAACTCGATCAGATTTATATTATCGAGTATACCGGTTTCATCCGTAGTGGTTATAGCTACCTCGGAGGATGAGCTGAGGGAGTATGCTGAGGCCTCTGATAAGGGTCCCTTAGACCCTGTAGCTGTTAGGAGGATTATAGAGCTGTATGAAGAGGCAGAGACTAGATGGGCTGGGAAATGGCTTTCATAGGAACGAGGGATACATGGGCTAGGTGGAGCCCTTTCCTCAAGGAGAAGGGCTTCGCCATATACCTTGTTGAGGGTATCGATGTGGAGCCTATAGAGGGTCTCGAAGAGAAGATATCCATGGCAATTGGGAGGAGATACTCCTCAGCGATATTCACTAGTAAGAACGCTGTTAAGATCCTCATGTCAAGAGATGTTGGGAAGGAGCTTGTTGAGAGATTATATGGTGGCGGCTCATTACTAGTCTCAATAGGTGAGGGTACAGAAAATGCACTCAGATCCTATGGCTATAGATCCCTCACTCCACCCATTGAGAGGGTTAACGAGGCCATCAGGATTGTTGATACTATTCTGAGATCCGGGGGTAGGATAGCTCTTCTAAGCTCTGACAGACTGGATCTCGATTTAAATGTATATCAACATGAGATAGATCATATGAGGGTATATAGGATAATTAGAAGATCCGGGGATACAGAAGCTGTTAGAGAGCTTGTGAAGAAAGGTATTAGGAGATTTATTATAGCATCCCAAACAGCCTCCGAGATCCTTGCAGAGGCCATAGCACGAGAGGATCTACATGGAGTTGTTGAGGCACATGTTATAAGTAGCAGAGCTGCCCAGCCCCTCACAGAACTAGGTGTTAGGGGCATGTTGAGGGTATTTATTTATGAGAGTCCATCTTTCAGAGAGTTCATACTGAGCATCACCAGGAATGTCTCTTCCCTCAAATAAGCCTGATCGGACCATGAAGTAAAGAGCTTTACAATGTAAATTATCTTATCTATGTTGCTATAAATTATATAGTGTGATATATTGATTCACGCATTTTCATTTACTTGGTAAAGTATTTATTAGCCTTGTAAGGACTATATATAGGTGATGCCCATTTTCTCAACTAATGTGAGGTTACTAGGGATCCATCATATAACGGCCCTTGCAAATGACCCCCAGGCGAATCTAGACTTCTATGTGGGTGTCCTCGGGCTCAGGCTGGTTAAGGTGAGTGTTAACCAGGATGATCCTGGCGTATATCACTTCTTCTATGCAGACAACAAAGGTTCTCCGGGAACTGATCTCACATTCTTCCCCTATACAGGGCTCCCCAGAGGATCTATAGGCTATGGAGTCTCTACTAGGGTCTATTTCTCGATACCTATAGACTCTCTCGATTACTGGCTTGAAAGGCTTAGAAAACCCGGTGTGAGGGTCAGCGATCCTAGGAGGGACGAGGACGGCGTTGTAATTGAGTTCGAGGATCCCGATGGCCTCCCCCTAGCCCTTGTAGCCCATAGAGAGGCTGATGACAAGCCTGTCGATCCTTGGAGGGATAGTCCCGTTCCTAGTGAGCACTTTCTCAGAGGCTTCCACAAGGCAGAGATCACTGTTATAAGCTGTAGGCATAGTGGCTGGTTCCTGGAGGAGGTCCTGGGGTTTAGAAGGGTTCGCGAGGATCTCCATAGAGTTAGATATGAGACAGGCAATGGGGGTTCGGGATCTATGATAGAAGTTCTCTGCCCACCCGGCCTCGGCTATGGATATGTTGGCGTAGGATCTGTGCATCACATAGCTTGGAACGCGGCTGCAGAGGAGGAGCAGGCTGTGTTTAGGGAGAGGCTTCAGAGGCTGGGCTTCAGAGTAACGCCTGTTATCGATAGAAAGTGGTTCAAATCTATCTATTTCAGGGAACCCGGGCATGTGCTGTATGAGATAGCGACCTCGGGACCTGGTTTCGGCATTGATGAGCCTCCTGAGAGGCTTGGAAGCGACCTTGTGCTTCCAGAGTGGCTCGAGCCCCAGAGGGGATGGATAGAGGATAGACTTCCAAGGGTTAGGCTTCCTAGCGGTGTTGAGCTGCCTAGGAGGAGAGGCTAGTGGTGGAGGTTATAAGAGGCGAGCTCCTAGGCTTTAAACACATCTATATTCCCCCGTCTAGGGGCGAGATGGTATTAATACTTCTCCATGGTACTGGGGGCGGTGAGGAGGATCTAGTGCCTATCGCAAGGGCCGTGGATCCTGGTGCTGGGATCCTTAGCCCTAGGGGAAAAGTGCTTGAGGATGGCATGGCAAGGTTTTTCAGGAGGGTTGCGCCAGGTGTATATGATCTCGAGGATCTCAGGTATAGGGCTGAGGAGCTGGCTGACTTCATAGAAATCGCGTCCCACAGCTATGGGTTTAAAAGAGCCAGATCTATTGCCCTTGGATATTCTAACGGAGCAAATATAGCTATAGCCACCATGTTCCTGAGGCCAGGAGCATTTGCAGGCGCCATACTTCTGAGACCATTCTTCCCTGTAGATCTCGGTGTTAGACCTAACCTAGCTGGAAAGGAAATCCTCATACTAGCAGGATCGAGAGACCCTATATCACCCCTCAGAGAGTCTGAGGAACTCTACAGGAGACTGAGATCTTTGGGAGCCTCAGCAGAATTAAGGATCGTGAATGCTGGGCACGAGCTGACCAGAGGAGATGTGGAGAATATAAGGGAATGGCTCCCAAAAGCCTTTAAGAATTAAGAATACATTGGAGACGCCTATCCGTATGGATATTGAGTCCCTATGACCCCTCCCCGCCCTTAAGGGGTGGGGTTTCGAACCTCTGGGTCTGGGGTGTTAGCCCTCTGGAGAGGGATTAATGGCTTAACACCATTATGTGTTACCAAGTAGCTCTCTATCTTCCTAGCTATCCTTATTCTGTGTCCCAGCCTACGAGCTATGTTCAGCGCAGCGTTTATATCTGCATTGATCTTCCTCCCAGTTTTCTTACATTCATACAGACCTCTATATATTCTGCCATTCTTATGTTTGTTTCCGCATATAGAGCACTCCTTGCTGGTGTAGTCCTCAGGAACTCAGGAACAAGCTCAACTTCTATGCTGTACTCTCTGAATATATTAACGATCCACAGAAACTATCTTCCTGAACCACCAGATGTTAGTATTATACTCATTGCCATTATCCTGTGAAAGCATATATAGATATCCAATGTATAGCTTTTTAACACCTCTTCTATACAGCTCATCTGCTAGGAATCTAATCGCTGTTATATATAGATGCCTAAGTCTCTCATCCCTTTTATACATAGCATCTAGATATTTCTCATGATAGTATAAGTATATCCATGTTGATATGCCAAGCCTCCTAAGCATATCCCTAATAGACTGATATGTAGCTATCTCCCTCTTCCACCAATAATACTCAGACCTGATAGATCCGCCCTTAACGAGCAAAGCTGATCCATTTGTAGTTACTACAGCGAATAGGTTATTAAGACCCATATCCATGAAAGCCTCCTTATCACTAATGGGATCTCTTTGCTTGATAGATCTAGGGTTTGTAACCCTACCCTTTTTATCTCTATAGTTAGGCTTGACATAGCCCCTCCTGTTAGACTTAGGAGGCTCAACACCAACCTCTATAGGTATGTATGCCTGCCACCTACCAGCCTCATATATGATCTCAAGCCTACCCTGCTTACCCTCCCACCTGATCCTGCCAGCATATCTTATCCTCAGACCGAAATCTACTAGAACAAGGTAGCCTTCACCCTCGTTTATAGGCTCTAGATAGTATCTATCACTTCTAACGAATATGTGTATCTCCTTCTTACCTGTAAGCCTGTCCTTCCAATAGCCTGGTGGAGAGACCTTCCTGATATGTGGTGGTAATCTACCCTGTTTCTTCAGATCCAGTTGCTTGAAGAACGTGCTCCAAGCCTCATCATTCTTCTGTATAACGGCTTGAGCATTAACGCCTAGAACCTCATTGTACTTGTAATAGTACTTGCTGTCAATCTCATAGCACTTCTCAGGTGTTAGCTCTCCCTTGAAGAACGCCTGCCTCTTCTCATAGTTAAGCTCATTGAATAGCCTAGCACAGGTTAATCCAATGCCCATTAGGCTCTCATGCTCGTTTTCTGTAGGTAGCAGTCTTAGCCTAACATCTCTGTCTAACATCTCTCCAGTTTTCGCTAAGCCTCTCCTCTATCTCCTCTCTTAGGGTTTGGAGGGGGGTCGGGTGCCTATCCATGAGTAAGGATCGGGGAATCGTCCCCCCTTGGGTCATCCTTCCAGCACATTCATCCACGGAGGACACCCCGACCCCCAACAAATTACGGTTAGAAGTTTAAAAGCTGGCACTACTCCGTCTTGAAAGACGAGGTTTGTTCAGCTTTTTAACGATCGAAAAGATCTACGTAGGATCTATTGCTATATATATGATCGATTTTTCATCTGTTTCATTGAGCTCTAACGACACAATGCTTCTGTATGAGCTGAGATCAATAGTGTTTTTGCCAACATTGATTCTATGACTCTCAACACCTAAAAAGTTTGGGGGTAGGGAGGCGTCATACTCATAGATCTTCAGCGTGTTCGTCTTACTGGAGTATATGTTCATGGTACTTCTCTTAACAGACATAAGGGGTATACCTCCCCATCTCTCTTGCTTCACATCGCTCCCCTTGACTCTTATAACAATACTTGATCTACATCCTCTTAGCAGGGTATCGGTATCCATGATTAGAAGGCTCTTCTCACCGAGATCTAGGGGTGTTGCATCCTCTCCACCCATGTTTGGAGCTGTATTAACGCCTAGGATCACCTTCTCTCCCAAGCTTTCTAGTGATGTGACTCTCGCCCCTAACGGGCATAGGATCCTGATCATGGGCGGTATAAAGTGTAACAGGAGGGTCGGTGCTGGTGGGCTGTTAAAACTCCTGGCTAAGATCCTCCACTCTTCTTTGGGTCTCAAAATACCGTGTGTGTATGAGTTGAAGGGCACCAAAACACCTCCGGCAAGAGGTATATAGGATGTTCTCAAAGGACCATAGTCTGTTGGGGGTAGGTCGAAGAGCCTTATGAAGTAAAGATCTTCGCCCTCTTTTTCCCACGGTTCCCACACTATATAGCCTCCTCTAACGAACACGAAGATCCTTCCGTAGAACGATACTACTTGGCCGACACCTGCCTTCTTGGGCCCCGCCCCATCTATAGAGATCTTTGCCCTATCACTTGGGATCCTGTATGTCCACCTTCCATTAACAAGATCCAGACATTGAAGCCCTTTAAAGCCCTCGAACCCCTCAGAGATATCGAAGCATGCTTGGTCCCCTAGAAGGGCTCCCTTGAGGCTGGGCTTATCGTTTAGCCTAGCAGATCCGCCTTCGAGCCCTACGGAGTATACGCCAAGGTTCTTAGAGCCGTCGGCCCTAGATACTAGGAGCCTCTGCTCGACGGGATCATAGAGTATGTTAGATACCTCACCAACCCATGAATCCTTGTCGCCCGCATTCTCCTTCCACAGAATTCTAACCTCGAGATTGTCTGTGTCGAAGTAGTGTATATGTGAGTACTTAGAGCTGAAGTCCAGCCTTCTCTCGCCCGCAATATACTTGACGGGCGCATGCACCCATCCGCCAAAGAATATCTTGTTATCAATAGCGTCTGAGGCGTTATAAGTATCTCCACCAGATCTTGGGGGAGGGCCTACGAGGCTGAGATCGTATTGTTTGTAGAAATCCCTAGAAATAAAATGTGCTCTAGCGTCGAAGGATAGCATGTAGTAGAGAAACCCCCTGTGATACCTTAGCCCAAAAACCCCTCCAGATCCCCATTCTGGGCTGTAATGAGGTCTAAACCTATACTGATTAAGATCATAGATCCTTATAGACATACCGTATCCCGCGGATTTCTCTATCCATGTATTTTAGAGAAGCTGGTTTATAAAGCTATATATAGTCCATATAGTATACATATTGGTGGATCGTGTGAGGATAGCCGTCTTCACATTAGCATCACCTCTATCCGATATCCAGAGGAGATTTGCCGAGGAGATGTACGAGGAGGTTAGAAAAACCCTCCACCCGCTAAGAGAGGTACTGGAGTTCACGCCCCTAATAACGAGTGCTGATCAGGCGGAGCAAATGGCATCCAGATACAGAGACTGGGTGGATGGAGGGCTTGTTGTTGTATGGAGCGGGGGAACGGACAGGATGATCTATAGGATCGGTTTGGAGCTCAGGAAACCATTGCTTGTCTATGCCCACCCAGCCCATAACTCCCTAGCTTCTGTAAGGGAGGCTATAGCTGCTCTCAGAAACAGCGGCATAGAGATCTCAGTTGGGTATGGAGAGATCGGGGAGATATACGAGAAGGCCTCTCCTTTCCTCAGCGCGCTGAGAGCTAGCGTGATGCTAACAAGATCTAGATTTGCTCAGATAGGGGAGCAAGAGCCATGGATACTTATTAAGAGAACACCTGAGCAGCTGAGAAACAGGTTCGGGCTTGACATGGTTAAGATCAGGTGGGAGGAGATGCTAGATACAGCGATGAACGCTGATAGAAAAGCCGTTGTTGAGAAGGTTATGAAGCTGAAGAATCTCTTCGGTAAGGTTGAGAGAGGTGATGAAGAGCTTGAGAAGGCTGTAAGGCTATATATGGGAATGAGAGAGATTGTAAAGAAATACTCGATAACATCCGCTGCTGTAGAGGCAAGAGATATGTTAGACATATCGCTAAGAGACTGGGGACCCTACCTGGGTGTAGCGCTTCTGAGTGATGAAGGGATCCCGTCGGACTATGAGGGAGAGCACGACGCAATAATAACTAAACTAGTGATTCATCATATGACTGGCAAAGCATCGTTCATGGCTAACCTAACCAGGATAGATAGTGCTAGAAATACAGCTGTCTTCTCCCACTGCACGGTTCCAATATCGATGATAGATCCCAAGAGATCGGCGCTCCTATCCTACTACGAAACAGACAGAACGGTGGCTATTCGCGGAAGGTTGAAAGAAGGTGAGAGAGTAACCTTCGCTAGACTCGGAGGAAAAGAGCTTGACAAGATATTCTTTGGCACAGGAACAATAGTGAATGGGGACCTAGGTAGAAAAGATCTTTGTAGAACCCAGATCGAGGTAAAGATAGATGGTAGGGTAGACGAACTCATAGACAGGGCTCTGGGCAACCATATTGTGGTTGCTTATGGAGATCTGAGGGATCATATCAAGTATTTCGCTAAGATCAAGTCTCTAGAGCCTGTAGAGATCATATAATAACGAAGAAGAATCTTTCTTCAGGGCGGGGGAGGTCATCTCTCCCATGCTTTAGAGCTCTCAAAAAGTAATATCTACATTTAAATCAAAGACTTTTCATAATAACAGTTGAAGCTTTTAAACCTGTGAACACTATCTAGAGTGGGCTTTTGTTAGAGCAATTTACGGAGCCTCTCCGATACGAGGGGCTAAGGGGTAGGGATATCGTATCTGCTAAAGATCTGTCCCGAGGTGATTTAGAAGCTATATTTAGAGCAGCAGATACCTATAGAGAGAACCCTAGTATATATAGAAACCTATTGAGAAGAAAGACTATAGCCCTAATATTTGTAGAACCCTCTACAAGGACTTTTCACAGCTTTGAGAGAGCGTCGAGGATCCTTGGATGTGATGTAATAGGAATAAGGGATCCCTCGATGACATCAATAGCGAAAGGAGAGAGCCTTCACGATACTATAAGAATGATCGAGTCCTATGGAGCCGATCTAATAGTTCTGAGGCACCCTAGTAAGGGTGCAGCTCTATATGCCGCGGAGATCAGCAATGTACCAGTGATAAACGGTGGAGATGGCGGTAGGGAGCATCCCACCCAGGCTATACTAGATCTATATACTATACATAGGAAAAGAGGCTCGATAGATGGCTTGAGAATAGGTTTCCTAGGGGATCTCAGATTCTCTAGAACGGTGCCGTCTCTAAGCTATGCTCTCACGCTGTATAGCGATATAGAGATCTACTATATAGCCCCACCGATTCTTCAGATAAGAAGAGAGGTGGAGATCTATCTAGAGGAAAGGGGGGTAAAGTATGAAAAGATCTCGGAGATAGAGTCGCTGGCAAAGATACTGAGGAACATAGATGTTCTCTATGTTACAAGGCTGCAGAAGGAGAGGTTCCCAGATCCCAGCGAGTATGAGAGGCTAAGAGGGGTCTACACAGTTACCCCAGAGATCTTGAGGATCGCTAGGAGAGATATAGGTATAATGCACCCCTTACCAAGGGTTGACGAGCTATCCCCAGAGTTAGATGGGACACCAAATGCCTGGTACTTCGACCAAGCTAGGTGGGGCATTGATGTGAGGGTTGCTCTATTAAGCCTTGTGCTGGGGTGATGCTTTTGGAGGAGCATCTTCTGGTTAGGAAGATAGATATGGGCACTGTGATCGATCATATACCTCCGTGGAGAGCTGGTAACGTTCTTAGAATGCTAGATCTTGAGAAGATAAAGCACTCGGAGATCTCTCTAATAGTTCTTCATAATGTCCCTAGCAGGAGGTATGGTAGAAAGGATATAGTGAAGATATATAGACACTATATATCCCATGAAGAGGCTGATATAATATGCCTCGTATATCCAACAATCACCGTGAATTATATAAGGGATTGGATGGTTGAGAAGTACAAGCCCAGAGTCCCTGAAAAAATAATAGGGAGATTCAGGTGCCCCGACCCAACGTGTATAAGCAACTCACCTAGAGAACCCATCAAGTCTAGATTCAGAGTTATGGAGAAGCTAAGAGCAGTGCAGTGTGAGTACTGCGATACGCTAGTAGAGTTTGATAGAATAGCAGACCTAGTTCCTAGGAAAGAGGGGTCTTTAGATGTCTAGCGAGCCCCCCTATGAGAGGTACTGGAAAATAGATCCCCATATACACTGCAGAGACTGGAGAGAGAGCTATAAAGCAACCATATACGGGGTGACCAGAAAGGCCCTTTCCAAGGGCATAGGAGCTATTTTCGACATGCCCAATACTGATCCCCCGATACTGGGTCTAGACGAGGCTAGGAAGAGAATAAGGACCGCTGATCAGCAAGGGGTGCTTCAACACTATTTCCTATATGTTGCTGCAACACCTAGCGAGATGCAGTTGAGAAGAGCTGTGAGGGCTTACGAAGAGATCGATAGAGTTGTCGGGCTGAAGCTATATACCGCGCCTATGAAGGATCTTGAAGCAAGGGGTATTGAAGAGCAGTCTTTAATATATAGAGTCTTGACCGATCTAGACTATAGAGGGGTGCTGGCAATCCACTGCGAGAAATACGAGATGCTCTCTGAGAAGCTTTGGGATCCATCTAGGCCCTATACATGGAACAGCGCTAGACCCCCCGAGGCTGAGGTTGAGTGTGTGAAGCAACAGCTATTCCTAGCCGAGAGATCTTATTTCAAAGGAACTATATATTTTGTACATATATCGACCCCTGAATCTGTATTACTTATTAGAAGGGCTAAGGAGAGAGGCATTAACGTGGTTTGTGGTGTAACGCCTCATCACCTAATCTTCGACACAGATCATATGAGATCTCCTGAAAGCGTCGTGCTTAAAGTGAACCCCCCTATAAGAGAAAAAACACTGGTAGATGCTTTGAGAAGGCTAGTGGCTTCGGGACATATAGACTTCCTAGAGACTGATCATGCTCCCCACTCCCCTTCAGAGAAGGTTTGGCATCCATATCTCTCGGGGATTAGGAGTCTCGAGATATATGATGAGGTGTTGCGAATGCTCATAGACTGGGGGGCTAGTGAAAATGTAATATATATGATGACTAGGAGAAACGCTGAGAGGATATTTAACAAGGTCGAGGATCTGTTGAGGAATATCTAGCCTACGGATCTAGTGCTCCTTATAAGTTCTTCAAGGCTTCTTACACCAATCGATCTGAGATAGTTTCTGAGATCGTTAAGGATCTCTCGAAATATATTAAAGCCTTTATAGGCTATGGCGCTACAGATCTGGAATCCCTTGGCCCCTAACATAGATAGTTCCACAATATCCCTCACAGAATCTATACCTCCTGCAGCTATTATAGGCACTCTGGTCACTCCCCTTATATCTGCTATGACTCTCCTTACAATGGGCTTCAGAGAGGGCCCTGATACTCCTCCGTATCCTTTCGGACTACCTAGTAGAGGTTTTCTAAATACCGGATCATAAATGTAGCCCCTTAAAGTATTAATCGCCGTGATCCCATCCACACCTCCCTCCACAGCCTTCCTAACCACATCTATATAGTCTGAGTTTGCTGAGATCTTCACAAACACGGGGATCTTAACCACCCTTTTAACGCTCTTCACCACATCCCTCACGAGCTCCGGTATATCCTCAACCATTTCGAACTCTGTGTGGGGACATGAAATATTTAGCTCTATCGCATCCACCCCAGCCATATAGATCTTCTTAGCCACCTCGACATACTCTGCAGGATCCCTCCCGAATATGCTGGCAATAACAGGCACCCCGGCTCTCTTGGCATCGATTATCTCGGCAATGTATCTATCAACTCCTGGGTTCGGAAGCCCCAGGGCATTTATATATATTAACCTAGGATCCTCGATCAATACGGGGCCTCTGAACCCTCTTCTGGGCTCAAGCCCTATAGATTTGGTCACTACAGCGCCCGCACCTTCTAGAGCGAACCTATATAAGATTCTTCCTGAAAGCCCGCATCCTGAGGCGTTCATGAGGGGGTTTGGGAACAAGATCCCGGAAATCTCTATAGATAGCTCGGGATCTCGTTCAACGATTCTATAGGGAAGCTCTGGCGCTTCGCCAGCGGAGCTGTGTATAGGTACTCTAGATCCGCTTTTATCCCTTGTCCAGAAGCCGTATTCAGTATTTATAAGAGACAAGGCGTCTATAAAGATCCCTTCCATACATGTTCTATAGATCCCTATGTCGCATGACCCGCATAGGCCTAGACCGCATTTTATTGGTCTTTCAACGCATAGGTATCCCTTAACATGTTTACTGACAAGTGTTTCCGCTAGTCTTCTTCCTATAGCTTCTTCAACACATATAATTGCTAGATCCGACTCCTCCAAGGATCTGTAGAAGGCCTTTAAAAGCTCTTCAGCATCTCTAGCGATCACGAGATCCGCATTGCCACGAAGGAAAGTCCCAACATACGGAATACCTCTCCCGGCATCAACAAGGATTACCCTTCTAACCTTTTCTCTGTGTCTCTCAAAATAGAACCTTAGATAGGATATCCCGTATGAGGAGCCCACTAGGAGAGCATTAGAGCCATTATTGGGGAGGGGTCTTCCAAAGGGTCCTCTAACCCCTACTAGCTCTCCTACGGACATATTGTATAGAGCATTAGTAGTCTTCCCTCTAGGAGGGCTGATCATGAGCTCGATACTATCTCCATAGGAAGATGCTATGGCTAGAGGGATCTCGTCAACACCTGGAACCCATAGCATTAGAAAACCGCCGGGGTATGCTTCTCTAGCAACTTCCCTAGCCTCGATCTCTATAGTTTTATAATCTCCTTCACTATAGATCCTCCTAACCCTCGCAGGCTCAGGCCTACCTTTCACCTGATACACCCTCTATATATCTGTAGATAGCGTCCGCTAGATCACCCTCTATTAGTCCCTCAGATACCAATGTCTCCACTATATCCCTTATGCTTAGAACCCTGTATACCTTTAGACCTCTTTTAGCAAGCTCCTTAGCGCCTCCTTCCTCTCTATCTACGAGTACTGCGATACCTACTATATCTATTGAAACCCCTCTCCTTCTCGCCTCTTCCTCGAGGATCTCTACCGCTTCTAGCTTGGTCTCGCCTGTCGTGATTACATCATCCACTACCAAGATCCTATCGCCATTCTCTATAACACCGTCGACAAGCCTTGAAACTCCGTGGCCCTTTCCTCCAAGCCCTCCTATGAAGTCTTTAAGCTCTTCTATGCATCTAAGGCCTGACGCCGCGGCCTTCTTAAGTAGATCCCTGTAGATCGATGGTTCTTTTCTAATATATGTCCCTGGTATATCACCGATCGCTGAGATCGCCGATACGAGCACGGCGCCTGTCATCGGTATTCCGCAAAGACTAGTGGGTTTTGGAGTTAGTCCCTTGATCATATCTAGCATGAGCTCAGCAGAGATCCTTAGTAGCCTTGGCCTGGATATGATGATCCTCAGATCTATATAGTATGGGCTTACACGACCAGATCTAAGTCTATAGCTTCCAAAGGATATGGCACCGGATCTATAGAGTTCCGCGGAGAATCCTTTTAGAATATTTCTATCAACGGGCATTGCTTCTCATCTTCCTAACCATTTCTTCTAGAGCCTCTAGAGATGGTTCTCCTCGCAATAAGGCCCTCCCAAATATGAGGTGCACATTTCTATATAAGGGGATCATCTCCTCAGATATTCTGGTAAAATCGCTATACATTCTGACACCTGGGAGAAGGAACACAGGTTCCCCAGCCCTCTTAGCTATTATTTCAGCATATCTCAAAGCCCTATCTACCTTATTGCCTGGGAGAACGAAGTGCCTTACACCGAGCTCTGAAGCTTCTAGATATATGCGTTCTGGCGCATCATCACATATATAGCCACCCTCGGATCTCAGGTATGCTTCATGCGTCATTTCACCTCCTATGATTGGTATAATTCCCTCATTATTCAGAGCCTCGATCCACGTTACCATTGTCTTCGGACCTGCATGGGGGAACCCTATGGCTGCGTCTACACCAGCATCTCTTAGGACTCTCGCAAATCCCATACCAATATGTGGCGTGTCGTTCATAGCCTTTTGATGATCATATATTATAGGCTTATTAGATAAACCCCTTATAGTCTTAACAACTGTTCTCAGCCCGTGGGTTATTGCTGCTTCAAGCCCCACCTTATAGCCTGTTATACCCGCGATATTTGAGGTTGCCTTGACAACATCCCTGATAACTGATAGATCGCTTGTATCGAGGGCCACAATGATCCCGGCTTCCTTTAGAAAATCCAAAAGCCTTCTCTATATATCGTTTGGAGGCTAAAAAAGGAGAGGCTCTATGGTCTCACAATAACTACTTTTTTATCTGTGAAGAAGTCTATCGTATCGATCTGCGGGTGTAATACGCCATAGAAGGATCTCTTTCTCCCAGCAAAGGGGAAGAATGCTATTGGCGCTGGTATCCCTATGTTAACCCCTATATTGCCGGCCTCTACGCTGGAGACAAATTTCCTCGCAGCTTCTAGATTTCTAGTGAAGATCGCGGCTGCATTGCCATACTCACTCTTATTAATCATCTCGATAGCTTCGTCAAGGCTTTCAACTCTTATCACGCTGGCTACGGGGCCGAAGATCTCCTCTCTAGCGATCACCATATCTGGTGTAACCCCTTCGAAGATCGTTGGGGCTAGGAAGTACCCCCTCGGATACTCCCTAACCCTTACACCCCTTCCATCCAGGATCAGCTTAGCCCCTTCCTCAACCCCCTTCTCTATGTAGTTAATAACTCTCTCCCTAGCTCTGCTAGTAACCAATGGCCCCATGTCGACGCTCTCATCTAGTCCATAGCCCAGCTTCAATTTCGATGCACTCTCCACAAATGCCCTGAGCCCCTTACTATAGATCTCTCCTACAAGGACCAGGTTGGAGCCTGCTAAACACCTCTGCCCGGCGTTTCCGAAAAAGGAGCTTATTATTGTCGGCATGTACCTATCTAGATCCGCGTCTGGCATTACTACTACGAAGTTCTTGGCCCCTCCTCCATTCAGACTTCTCTTCCCGTATTCCCCAGCGAGCCTATATATTCTCTCAGCCGTCTGGCTACTACCAACAGAGGCTACTCCAACCACCTTCTTATTTTTCACAAGATCCTCGACTACGCTTCCATCACCATGTACAACATTTATAACACCCTTTGGAAGAACCGCTTCTCTATGTAGGAGCTCTAATATATAGTGGAATGGGGCCGGGGTTATCTCGCTAGGTTTAACAACTACCGTGTTTCCTAACACTATTGCATATGGTATGAACCAGAACGAGATCATGGTTGGGAAGTTGAATGGGGTTACTATAATAAATACCCCAAGCGGCTCTCGAATCATATACTCATCTATTCCCTCAGCTATGTTCTGCATATACTCGCCTTTAGCCAATGTATATGCTGCAGATATCGCGGCTTCAACATTGTCTATGGTCCTTCTCATATCACCTCTAGCCTCATGTATAGTTTTTCCATGATTCTGCGTAATGACTCTAGCTATATCCTCCGAATATCTCTCAAGAACCTCTTTGATCCTATAGAGATACTGGATTCTCTTGGTTATAGGTATCTCCCTCCACTTATTAAAAGCCTCATAAGCAGTGTCAACAGCCTCAGAAACCTCGTCTCTGATTGATATAGGCACCTCACCAATTACTTCATCAAGGGATGGATTATAGATCTTGAGGAGCCTAGCCGAGGCCGACGGTCTAAACTCTCCATTAATATAGTTAGGTATAACTCCATAGCTCTTCCTTACCTCGGAGAGAATTTTAGACATACTGGTCTCCAAGCTTTTAACGACTTAGCCGAGTAATATATGTGAAATTTGTCTAGTTAGACTTAATATATGTCTCTCTGGAGCTATATGGCAGAGGCTGTTACAAAGCAAGCAATAGATTTAAATACTTCTAGTTGCTTATAAATACTTGATGTGTGCATGGAGGAACGTTATATTAGTAAGGGGGTTTGCTAGGGTTTGGAAAAGTGTTGGGGAAGCTTATTGGGATTGCTGGGGGATGCATGCTATCGCTAAACAGATTATAGGTTTTAATATCCTGGATACTTATATATTTGGTATATGTGTGGGATCTATTTCTTGGAGAGGCTTTTCAAGGTTCTTCTTAGAGCTGTTGTTTTAGAGTGCTATGCTAACAAGCCCACTAGAGAAGCCCTAGGAGAGATCGTAGAACCGCTAAAAGCTATGATTGAGGAGATGGTTGAGTATACATTAAAGCATAAAGCCTCCCAAGAAACACTACACAGGGTATTCTACGAGATGTATAGGGATCAGTATCCTTAGATGCCAACGAGGGTTATTAAGGGCTCTTATAGAGAT
>Ga0079996_114487_pt1 | contig 40254 bp, 30 predicted proteins | sample PerSpoAPS_AMetaG_FD_69199 | JGI IMG/M metagenome (GOLD analysis project Ga0079996, IMG submission 69199) | Thermal spring microbial communities from Yellowstone National Park, Wyoming, USA - Perpetual Spouter A (PS_A) MetaG (SPADES assembly)... | ecosystem: Environmental > Aquatic > Thermal... | reverse complement strand
TCTTAACTTGCTTTCTGTTGACTTCAACGATTATGTCTCCCGGCATTATTCCTGCCATTTGAGCTGGCGAACCCGGCTCAACTGAAACGACTTTCGGACCATCAGGAGAATCTTGGATTGTGATTCCAAATTGCTTCAATTCTACTCCTTGCTCGGGGATCTGCCGTTGTTCTTGTGACTTCATCCTTTCCATCACCATTCAGGTCCGAAACTTCTAAAGGTTGTCCAAATAATGGTAACCAAAATAAACAAAATTGAGAGGATATATTTCTATCATTAATGTTATATTTCCATATCACTTTTCCTTCGTTCAATTTTAATGCATAAACTGTTAGTGGAAAATTATATCCTATATTGCAAGAAAGCAACACTATATTTTTATTTGAGCAAATCTTAGGCGAGGATAATTCAGGAAAATGAGTAAATTCATAACTCCACAAAATACAACCTTCATCTATGAGACCATTTTTGTTATCATCTTTGCCATCACATTTTTCTTCTCTTATTTCCCTTCTCCCATAATGTTTAATTAACTCTTCCCTTTTTACTCTGATTTTACACGAGAATACCACAAATATAAAAACTAAAACTTGAATGATAAGGTAAGCTACCATTACAAATCTTAATTTTTCAGCCTTCATAATAAAAAGCTTTCTTTTATTTAATAATTATAGTCAGAGGAGCTTATATTAAGAGCGAATCCGAAAAGTAAAAATATTCCGATTCCTCCAAATCCAAATTGTCCTTCAACTATAAGTTTATTTGATTTCCCTACAAACCCCCCTAAAGCAATCCTAAGATTATATTCGGGAACATAAGGTAAATTACTTGATACTAATTCAACTAAATGCCCCATAAAATACATACCAGCGTACATTGGAGGTTCTATTGCTTCAAAGGAAAACTCGAGGGCTAATGGAAACGCAGAGAAGCTGAAAATAGGACCGGCTCCAAAAACAAGACCTCCTTTATCTTTTATACGGATAAGTCTATATCTTGGTAAAAACTGAAAGGAAAATGGCCAAAGCGAAAATTCAAGCCTTACTTTTTCGTAAGTTCTGTCGAAGGCAACAGAGAAAAGAAAAGGATGCGAACCTTGTGCTCCAATGGCAAAAGAATAACTTACCGTTAAAGATTGACCGTTTTCCCATCCTGATAGAAAATATCCTCTATGCAAACTTAACAATCTGAGAGGCTGGAAGCGAAAAGTAAACATATCAGCTATGATCTGTCCCACAACACTTTCTGCAATAAGATTAGCAAAATCTCCTCCTCCTGATTCTTCACCTCTAACATAAGATGAAAATGAAAAGAACGAGAAAAAACATAGAATTGAAACAAAAACATATTTTGCTAACTTACGTCTTGTTACTGAAAGCAATTTTTTGTTATGATAGCAATAATTCATTTCAAATAAAATTGTTAGAATATTTCTGGTAATCCTAATTCAGGCCAATTTTGCCTAAGGCGGTTATAGAACTCTAATACTTGAAGACCAAAACCAACCTTCAAAATATAATGCCCAAGAAATGTATTATGTAGTTGTAATGATTCAAAGTACGCTACGGCTACGAAAGACAATGGTCCCAAACCAGGAAAATCTATTGATATACACCCATCAGTCCATCCTTGCCAGCAGAATGCCCTAACCTTAATTGTATAACCGCCTATAATGAGTCCAGCTAGATCTTTTAGGTATTTTTCTATTTCGCCAAGAATTACTTCCTCAACTTTGGTCGCATAGAAATTAATTATTCCTGCCAATATAGTACCTCCTGCTGCAATGCCTGCACCTAATATAGGGAGACCAAGAAGAGCTAAACTTGTACCAGCCCCCATTGATGAAATTGCAAGTACTGCAGATGCTTTCCTTGCAGCTTCCGCAGGCGAAGCACTGGGTAAATCCGTTCTATTAGGTAAGTTTAAAATAACTTTCTCAATAGTTCCAAAGAACTTATTGGTAGCACTATCTAATATGCTTCTTTTTATCCACCATCTGCTAATAGCCCCTCTGAATCTGCTTTTCTCTGATGATATAAACTTTACCGTCCTATCTTTGAAAAGAGGTAGAAAACGATTCCAAAATATATCCCGAGAGTGCCCAACAGGATCTTGCAAAGCTTTATCACCGCGAATCCGATACTGCTGTTCCATATACCAGAACGAATGAATTAAATCTACTGCCTCTTTCGGTGATTTCCCAAGCAATGCATCCATCAACGGTCTACAGCCAGGTCTTGGACACCCTATCCACCTCATAAATCTTATTCCACTTATCTTACCCTCTGCCCAATTTTTCACACTTTCAAAATAAAGTCCTGTTGTATCTTTGAAATTCACTGGATTGTTCCTCGAATATGAATACATAGATAAAAACCTCATCCTCTCTCCTGCTAAGGGTTCTCTCTCCAAAAATCTTCCAAGCCTCCCATCCAACATCCTCGCCCTAAAATCATATATCCCTCCCTCTGATATGTAGTATCTCCCTGCAAACAAAAACCTATTCTTTTTCGCCTCGGGTCCCTGCGCCTCCAACACCTCTCCAAACGGCGAATACTCATACTCTGCTACCACATCCCCTGAAAAATCTGTCAAAATCACCACATTTCCTCCATGATCATAATGGTAGAAAATATAATCTCTTCTCTCACCTTCTTTTCCTTTTCCTTTGCCCTTACCCTTGCCTCCTTTGTCCCCTGCTCCTTCCCCATCTTCACCATCTTGCCTTATCTTCTTTACCCACAATATCTCATCTCTTTCAACTCCCAAAACATACCTCTTTATTGGCTCTCCCTTCTCATCTAACTCTAACAAAACTTGATCTCCATCATAAATCAAGTTTATCTCTTTCATCTTCCCTTCTTCATCTTGATATCTCCTCTTCAAAACAAATCCTTCAAGTATCAAAAACTCACTTTCTTCGCCTCCTGGGAATAAAATTTTCCAAAGCCTGTTTTCAAAATCATGAAGGTAATTTGTTGTGTATGAATTTCCATCACTCAAAATTACTCTCTTTTGCGAAACGTTCCCTCTCAAATCATGCTTGAACTCTGCTGAATACCAAAATGATCCATCTTTCGTTTTTCTTGCTACAAATCCTAAAATCTCTCCTGCTCTGTTATATTCGTATTCAAATCTTATAGGGTGTTTTAAAGCTGGTTCTTTGTCTTTTGGTCTTGGAAAGCGTGGGTCAAATAAACCATCAACTTGGGAGTAAAGCTCCATCGCTACCCTGTTACCCATCCTGTCATAATCAAACAAAAATCCATAGCTTCTTTTTGGATTCTCCTTCACAAAAACATCCGCCTTTTTGATTTGCCCATCTTTGTCATATTCATATCTTATTTTCTTTTTGAGCTGATCTTCCTCAACTATAAATCCTCCTTTTGAGTATGAGTATTTTGCGTTCCAGATCACTTTTCCATCACCTGATGTAATTTCAATTTTTGTAAGTTTTGGATTTCGGCATCCATTCCCGTTGCAATTTCCTCCATTTCCTCCATAAACATACCTTGTTTCTATACCATTCGGATACCTCAAAAGTATTCTCCTTCCGGCTCTATCGTAAAAAATCTGAGCTGAGCTCGAGAAAATCTCATAAATTTTGTGTTCTAAATTCATTTTTTCTAAAAAATCTTGAACCTAAAAACAAGGTCAAAATATGCCATAATCTCTTTAAAGTTATGTATTTCAGGTCCTATTTCAAATTGCATAAAATCTGATATTACAACTAAAGAAGATATTAGAGAAGTTTCTCCGCGAGATAATCTGCTTCCAAGTGGAGAAATCTGAGCCGAAGATTTGATCGTAAAAGCTAATTGTTTGATGATTTTTATCTCAAGTACAAATGGTACAACCCCAAAAGTATATGTATGCTCAAATTTGTAACTTTCAGAAAGGGTTTTAAAAGATGAAAAGAATATCCCAAACGATAAAATTCTACCCTCTTTTATCTTATAAGATGTAATTGAAATTATTCCCATACCCGATTCAGGCAATGTAAAATCACGATAGTAAGCAATTTCTCCCGATGAGAAAAAACTTCCTTTCTCAAATAATTTTATTTTCATTCCAAAGCCAGCCATTTTGACGAAAGGGAAAATTAGGGGGAAGAGGAATAAATTAAGTCTTTCGTGTATTCCTAAAGTTAATGGATATTTGATGAATCCAAATGCTATTTCACCTTTTTCAATTAAATATGCATTATATGGGCTTAATATTTCCGCTCCTATCACTTTGGATGGGGCGAAAAATAGAATTACTGCGAAAACCATGATTTTTTTCATTCTCCCTATCTTTATAAAAAACATAAAGGAAGACAGAAAAAATAGAAATCACAATAATCTGGACATAATTTCAATTCCTCTATCTTTTGCTCACATAAAATAGATCCATCAACCGATATCTTCCTAAATATCCTTCCCTCAACATCTAAAACAAATATACTACCATCTTCAATAGCAACTGATAGAAAAGAGAATTTAGAAATACCTAAATTGATTCTTCTTAACTCCAAAGACTCAAGATCAAGAATGTAAAAATTCCCTTCATATCTCCAGTTATCAGAGAAATGAAGAAGAACTGTATTCCCATCTTGACCCAAAAGCCGAACATCTTTTCCTCTTTCATCTTCTAATCTTATAAAATGAAGTTCATACTCGCCATCCTCCTTTAGTTTTAAAATCTTTATCCCTTCATCCTCAGGAAGTAAAATTGCCCTGTATAAAAAATAAAGATATTTCTTTTTGACTTCAAAAGATGCCAAGATATTCCCATCAAATGAAAAAATAAAAAGTGTAGGAGGGGTAAGGTTATATGAATATATAAAAACTCTATCTTTCCATACACCACTCAATTCAAACGGGACCAAAGTGGATGGAACTTGAAAATCGGCTATCTTTTCCATTGATACTTCTTCACCACCTTCATCTTTTACAGAAAAAACCTGTATCCTAATTGGCTCTTCTTTTTTCTCCTCTATCCACAAAAGTTCCTCAACTAATAACAAAAATTCTTTTCCCATCTCTTTTGAATTTGAATAACCTCCTATAGGTTCGAATGGATAATATATCGGTTTTTCAGAGAATATATGCACTGCACAATCCCTACATGTGGGTAAAATATCAACTTTGAAATTTTTTCTATTTATTCTTAAAAGAGATTCTTGGTAAAAATCACCTGAAAGATACTCTCCCGTCAACCAAATATTTTCCGGAGATATATGGTAATGATGTCCAAATATATATATTGGTAAGGTGAGTTTCTGAGAAAAAACTTTTTCACCCTTTTGCTTATCAATAACCTCTATATATCCTTTTTCGGGAAAATTAAAAAAATATTTTTCATCACCAAGAAGGAAACGAAAAAAACTTTCTATACCTGAGATCCTCTGAACAATTGAACAGTTTTCTTTTGAATGAGCGAACAATATTTTCCTATGCCAATCAGGATAATAAATTTTATTACTATCAACATGAAATGGAAACTCATAACACCATACTTCTCCTTTTATTAATCTTATGGGTAGATGAAGAAAAATAAAAATTATACAGATTAGACAATAGTTTAATAGTTTTTTTCTCTTCCTCATAACTCAACAACAATCAAGACATGTATTATAACCCCCTTTAGGGGTTTTGCAAGTGGAACATCCTAAACTATCTCCTATCCAATTACAACTTTTTGCATTCTTCTCCCAGCATCTACACCCACACGAATATGCTCTATCCTCTCCTCTCCATGCCCAATGAACAATCTCATGCAAAAGAGTCAATGCAATCCGCCATTTACCACAGTCTCCTTGTCCTCTCATATTACTGAGATATTGAGTATTTATAGCAATTCCTCTCCCCAACTTCCATTCCCCTGCTACATCCTTTGGAAGAGATTTGCACTCAAGTTTAGGTTTATTTGGGTTATTTATTGCTTCTGTAAGGTGATTGTATATATTGGTAAGATAATACCATTTACATCGGTTCTTTTTTACACATCCGCTATCTTTTATTGCTCTGAGCTCATTTGATATTCTATCTCTTAAATACCGCTCATCGTCAGGGGAACAATTTTCAATTTTAAAAAGTCCCAATGGATCTGAAAATCTTATAGGATTTCCATCCGCATATAAATAGTAGTTATAGTATGGTTCATATTTACTTGCTGAATTCGTCGCTATAATGTAGTTCTTCCCACCTCCACAACAGCTTCCACAACCTTCTTTTCTCATACCAAAATTGAATTCCTCAGATATCAGAGAAGTGAAATCCTCACCAAACGATTTCCTGCCAAATGGATCTACTTGAATAAATCTTCCGGTCCTTGGGTCATACATTCTCATTCTCATCCAATACATCCCTAAGTTCGCAAGATATCTTGCGCCCACAAATGTATAAAAGTTCTTTTTTGCTTGAGGTCCAAAAGCCACCAAAATCATACCATAAGGGGAGTATTCGTACTCACCTGATTCTCTCCCTTTCTCATCGCTCAACAAAACTACTGAACCCGAATGATCTGTATGATAGTATATTGTTTTTATCTCTCTATTCTCATTATCATCAAAAACTTCCATCCAAAACCTTTTATCTATCTCTGAACCAAGAACATATCTTCTTAAAACCTTTCCATCTTGGTTTAACTCTAAAAGAACATTTTCAAGCAATCCCGTATCATCATAAATGAAGTTCAATTCATTTCCATCTTCCTGCCTGATCTTAAGTAGAAACTCTTCCAGAAAAACATATTCCTCAGAAAAATCGGGATACAACACATAAGAAAGCCTCCCTTCAGCATCATATCTATAAATTGTATCAAATTTTTCGTCCCCCTCTATTACTCTCTTGTTAGTTAAATTGCCCATTCCGTTGTATGAAAGTAGAACTCTCCATAAAATCTCACGGTTCTTCAATCTCATAACATCATAAGATATGAGCTTTTGCCCATCGTAGCTATAACTTATTTCAACCGGATGCTTTATAAACGGTTCTTTATCTTTGGGTCTCGGATATCTTGGATCAAAAAGTCCTTCCTTGTCTGACAAAAGTTTCATTGACAATATATTCCCTACTTTATCATAAACATATTCAAAGGCAAAATTCAGCCTTTTTTCTTCTTTCTTCCCTTTGCCTTTTACATTTTTACCTTCTTCTCCCTTATCCCATTCAACATCATAAACAGCTCTTACAATCTGTCCTTTTGGGTCATAATCATATATTATTTTCCCATCAGGTCTTTCTATCTCGGTAATATTCCCTCTCCTATCATATGATAATCTTTCAAACCATACAAAATCTGATCCACTTATTGTCTTTTCCTTCAGCCTACCCTCCTCAGTATATTTGTAAGTCTCTACCACTCCATTTGGGAACTTTATTTTCTTTCTCCTTCCGAATTCATCATATTCTATTTCTATTCTTTTTCTACCAGATGAAACGGCTTTCAGGCGCCCATCGGAATCCCACTCATATATTGTCTCACCTCCGATATCTTTTACAGATGTTCTTCTTCCGGCATTATCATACTTATATTCAACCTTAATTGGAGGAATTCCCGGAATTAGGAACTCTCTTGCCACCATTTTTCCACCATTATTGTAGTAAAATTTTATTTTTGAACCTTTACCGGATATTTCAATTATTCTTCCAGCCTTATCGTAAGTGAACTCTATTACAGTTCCATCAGGATATATCTTTTTTGTAATTCTACCTGCTTTATCATATTGAAACTTTATTTCAATCCCTCCCTGTATTTTTCTTATAACATCTCCAAAACTGTTATAAAATATAACCGTTTCTACTCCCGCAAAGTCAATCTCCCTTATCACCCTTCCGAATTCATCATATTCGATTCTGTGAATTTGTCCGCCTGGGTTCAAAATCGCAGTTAGCCTACCAGCAAAATCATAGAACATCTGCGTTATGGAGCCATCTGGCCCAATGATTTTTGTTATGTTTGAAAAGGGATCGTATTCAAACCTTGTTATCAAACCTTCGGGATCAATTGTTGCTGTGAGATTATCTTGTGCATCATAAAAGTTCCTTGTTACAAGCCCATTTATCTGAACTTCAATGATATTACCTTCGGAATCATATTTTAAAGTTCTTATAACACCTCTTGAGAAAATTTTTGTTACCCTTCCTAAGGCATCATACTCGTATGTTTCTCTAACGCCTTCTGGGGTTAACTTTTCTACAAGATTCCCTAATATATCATACTTATAATGTATTGAACCTGACGGAGTAGAAATAGAAATAATTCTTCCCACAGCATCATATTCATATTCTTCCCATGTGCCATCAGGATTTATTTTTCTTTTGACCCGACCCAAAATATCGTATTCATATCTTGTTTCTCCTCCTGTTGGATCTCTTTCAACAACCAATCTACCTAAGTTATCATATTCCTTTGTGATTTTTGATCCATCCGGTAAAATCTTAGAAATTACGTTCCCCCATAAATCATACTCATATTGTGTTTTTCTTGATTCACCAGTTGAAATATCTATTATCTCTTCTGAAATCAATCTGTCTCCGCTATCAAAAGAGTTTCTTATTTCAACGAGAGGAACGAAAGAAGATAACTTACCATAAAGAACTTTTACAGGTCTTCCTAAAATATCATATTCAGTTAAGGATCCCAATTTCGTAGGTAGTGAAGTCAAAGTAATATCTCCTGCAAAATCACGACTATATTGCTCCATACCACCAAGAGCGTTTATTTGAGCTGTCATATTTGAAGCAAAATCATAAAAGAACTTTGTTCTATTTCCTGCAAAATCTATTTCTTCTACTAAATTCCCATCAGCATCATATATGAAAAATTTCACATAACCAAGAGTATTTTGTTCTGCCGTCAATCTTCCGGCATAATCATACCAAAACCTTTTTACTCCTCCTAAAGGATCTGCCTCTTTTATTTTTAACTTTACATGATATTCATATGACCATACATTTCCTCGAGCATCTTGAATTCCTATTTTGTTACCTAATTTATCATAAAAGTATAGTGTTTTACCACCGAGAGGATTCTCTTCTTTTAACAACAAACCTAATATGTCATATTCATATCTCCATTCATTACCCAGAGAATCTACTTTCTTTGAAATATGACCAAATCTGTCGTAGAAATAAAGAGTCTGAGCTCCAATTGGATTTATCTCCTTTGTAATAAGTCCCAAATCGTTATATTCATATTTCCGTTCATTATCTGCCCAATCTATCTCCCTTATAAGATTTCCTCTGCTATCATAAAATAGCTTTCTTTCTCTTCCAAGTATATCAATTTCACGAGTCAGAAGATCAAGATCATTGTATTCATATATAGCTACTCTTCCGATAGGATCAACTTCTTTTATAAGTCTTCCGAGCTCGTCATATTCATAAGTCCACTCACCACCCCTACTATCACGGAACTTTATCTTGTTTCCTTTATTATCATAAAAGTATTCAAGGGTAGTTCCAATTTCATTTTTGAGTTTTAAAATCGCCACGAGTTCTCTTGATATAACATATTCAGATCTGAAATCCATCCTTGAAATCACTACGACAGTATCATCATCTTTGTATTCTATTTTCAAAGGTCTTGAAAGATGGTCAAAAATATGAGTTGCTCTTTTCCTATCATCATAAACTATATTCCACCTTGCCCCTATAAAATCAATATACTCTGAAAGCAATCCGTTTTCATTATATCTAAAATTTGCAAAGTTTCCAAGAGGATCTTTAACAGCTGAAAGAAAGTCCCCGTCGTAGAAAAATTCCCAAGCCGAGCCCGCCGGATTTTCAACTTTTACAATTCTTCCTTTTTGATCATAGTAAAATTTGAGAGACCTTGAAACAGGATCTCTGACCTCAATCAAAAGCCCGTTATTATATATCAGATTCCAATTTCTTCCTTTTACATCTTTTATGAGAATAAGTTTTCCATCTTGGGCAAATTCCCAAACTTCCCCGCCCATCTTGTATAATTTCCAGCCTTCCGGTGTTCTAAGAAGATATTTGAAGGTGCTTGAACCAGTAAAATGTTCTGGCAAATATCTATCTCCAACTCTTGAAAATTTTATTACTTTTCCATCTGGTAGCTTTAAAACTACTCCATTAGCAGTTTCTTTTACATAAGACAGGAACGAATGTGTCCATCCATTTCCCAAAGCATCAGAAAATGCAAAATCAAGAGAATTGTAGTATATTGTGAAATTCTTCATAAGTTCATCAAAAGTTGGAATAAGTAAAATTGGCAAATACAAATTCCCAGATACAAGATTTACTGCAAATCTTCCTGAGTTTGCAGATACTGAGCCCCAACCCCCAACCTGAATCAAAGGTGCCCCCTCAAATCCTTCTCCACATGTCTTATCACATCCTAAAACAACAGGTTTCGCTTTTATCTTCACTACCTTCTTTACATTCCTCAAAATTGCCCACGCATTCCCCTCAAAATCTACCTCCACCGCTATCACTCCTGCTCCACTCTCAAAATTTGCCCTCCCCTTTATCACCCTCTCTCCTACCGAATACCAAAAAACATAGTTATCCCATCCTGCCCACACACTCCTATCTTCCTTTCTTATCCCCATCCATCCACTGAACTCTAATCCTATCACGTGAACATCTAATACTCCTTCCTCATCCAAAATCCCTAACCTATCTCCTCCCATACCTCCTACCGCTTTTCCCTCCAAAATGTAAAATGTCCCGGGACAGAATCTTTCTGATGGGTAAAGCTGTTTCAATCTCCCCTCATTCACATAGTAAATGAATGGTCCTACACAAGAATATGTCTCTGTCACCCATACCTTATTCCCATCTACTTTCACTCCCGCTGTCCACCAACCAACTGGTATCCTGAAATAAAAAACGAAATTTTCTTGTCTCACATCAAACTTTGCCACCGCCCTCCCCACTGTCACCGTCATCCATATGTTCCCCTCCCCATCAAAATCTATCTCATATGGCCAGCTTCCTATATATGATGGAACCCTGAAATACTTGAAAGTCTCTGTATCCATGTTGAACCTCACAAGGTCAGGACCTAACCTCAAAACTATCCAAACAAATCTGCCTTTTACCTCTATATCTGATACCCAATTTCCAGCTGGAAGCCACCAGAGTTTCACTTGACCAGTTCTTGTATCAAGTTTTCCAATATAAGTTGCATATTGGTTCAAAAATCCATGTTCTGCAAACCAAACATTCCCTTCTTCATCTACCCTCAAAATTGATGCAAAATTCCCAATTGAAAACTCCTCATAGCTGAGTTCTGATTCACTCTTTTGGGAAAATCTTGATGACATTCTAAAATTTTGCATGCTGAACTCTTCTACTTTGAGTGGCGGGACTTCGCCCGTTGTTGGTTCATATGAAGAAGAAGATGAGGATGAAGATGAAGGGTCAGGGAAGAGCATATCGCTCACGATAGCCCATGTTGAAAGGTGGTCTGTTTTTGCAAAAACTCTTTGCCCATCAAAATAGCTTTCATAAGGTACCCAAGTTTTGTTATCATTATCATAGAAAGCAATTCTCAAAAACTCTTCTTCTTTTATTTTTTGTTGTGTTTTGATGTTGATATTGCTGTTATTTTCATATTTTATAGATATTTCGGCAGGGATTTTGAATTTGATGTCGGGAGAGATTTGGAATGCGGGACCTACTGCACCTTTCATTTTTACTTTTTTGATTTCAATTTCTTTTGGTTCATTCAAAGCACCCTCTGGAATAACTATTTTCAACTCATCTTTTTCAACAACTCCACCTTTTTCTGATATGAAAAATTTGCTTTTTGATTCTTTTTGGCAACTGAAAATAAGGAAAAGAGAGAAAACTGAAAAGAGGGAGAAAGGAGATATGAAGGAGAAGAAAGTGAGGAATCCTCTATTGAGCTTCCGTCCAACCTCTCTCTCTCTTTACATTCGCAGACATTTTTTTCTTTCCTCCTTTTTTGTTTTTCTTTTTTATATAAAAAAACAATAATCATTTTTTATAAAGAAGTCAAGAATTTGTGAAGTCAGGGGGTTTTATATGGTTTTTAGTGAAACTTGAAATTTATTAAGATTTGAAATTTTGAGATTTCCAAAAATTAACTAAACAGCGCATTAGGTTGATTTATTATTTTTATTTTATTTTGTTGTAAATAAATTTATAAAAAACGGCTTTTAGAAGAATATCAGAAAATGACAAGTTTTCAACAGAAAATCTTGAAAAAATTTGATGCTACTTTTGGAAAATTTTTTATAAGAGCTCTTTTCTTTCTCTGGAAAAAAAAGTTCATTCGTGAATTAAAACAAATCAACGAGATCAAAAAGGTTCTCATCATAAGACCTGGTGGATTGGGTGATGCCATATTACTTACTCCTCTTGTTATTTTTCTTAAAGAAAAGCTGAAATCAAAAATTGATTTTCTCGGAGAAAAAAGAAACTTGGATGGAGCTAAATTCTGCTACGGGGATATGGTTTCAAACTTTTTTGCTTACGACTCTTTCAAATTTATATTTTTCTTTCTTAAAAATATAAGAAAATATGATGTGGTAATAGATACAGAGCAATCTTTTCTACTCCCTGCTTTTTTTGGTAGATTGCTCGGGAAAATATTGGTTGGTTTTGATACAACAGAGAAAAGTAAATTATTTGATATAAAAGCCGAATATTTTTTCGCACAACATGAAACAAAGAATTTTATAAGACTTGGAGAAAAAATATTGTTATACTTCAAAAGAGAAAATGAAGAAAATTCGGATGAGCTTACAAATTCAGATGAACTCATAAGGAAAAGTCAGTCATTTATTAGAAATAAAGTTAATACTCAGAATTTTGAAAATTTAGATATTGTTTTTTCTCCATTTACCACAAGATGGGAAAAATTGTATGATGAGTTTGACGAAGTTATAGAAATTATGAAAAATAAGGGGTATAAAGTGCAAATCATAGGTGATAGAAAATTGAGTTTTGATGATATTGCAAAAGTAATATTATCCGCAAAAATATTTGTAGGAGTAGATAATGGATTGATGCACCTTGCATATATGATGGGGAAAAAAGTTATAGCGATTTTTGGTCCATCAAATCATATAAAGTGGGGACCGTTGATGGGGAAGATAATAAGGAAAAATTTGTGGTGTTCTCCTTGTTCAAATTTCGCAGAAATTCCACCGTGTCCCAGAAACAAAGAATGTATGAGAATTGAAAAAGAGAAGATAATAGAAGTTATTGAGAGAATCTTAAACCAAAAAATGTGGATATATTTTTTAAACTTTATCCTATGCTTTCCGGATTATTTATAGTTGCAATAAAAGGAAAAAGTCCGGATCAGGAAACGATAGATTTCCTCAAAACATACAAACCCTCAGGAATAATAATTTTCTCTTACAATGTGCCAGATAATATAGATGATTTGAGAGAATTTATCTTTTCTTTAAAAGGTAAAGTTGGATATAATTTGTTCGTGTGTGTAGATGAGGAAGGAGGGAGGGTAAAGAGGATAGAAACTCCTTTTGAACTTCCTCCTGCAAGAAAAATAGGAGAAGCTTTTGAGAGCGGTCTGATTACTGAACAAGATATTTTTGATTTAGGTCAGAAACTTGGGGCTTTTCTTGCGAGTCTTGGAATAGATGTAAATTTTGCACCAGTTGTTGATCTTTTTGGATATAATGAAACGGTAATCGGAGATAGGGCTTTTTCTTCCGATCCAGAAATAGTATCAAAAATTGCTTCTGCTTTTTCAAAGGGACTTTTCTCCTCAGGAGTCTTACCAGTGGCAAAACATTTTCCAGGGCACGGTCTTGTAAAAGAAGATTCTCATATAGAACTTCCTTTTTCTGATGCTAATGAGGAGGAAATTCAAAGGCACATTTTGCCTTTTAAAAAATTAGCTTATGATGTTTACGGGATAATGACTGCTCATATAGTCGTAAAAAATATAGATGATTTGCCTTGCACATTATCTGAAAAATGGTTAAGAGAACTTAAAACTTTTTTTCCTGGTTGCGTTATAACAGATGATATAACTATGGGGGCATTAAGAGACTTTGGGGATTTACCCGATGTAGCTTTCCGGGCGTTTCAGGTGGGTTGTGATGCGATTTTGATGTGCAAACCCGATTACAATTTAGCCTCAAAATTATTTGAAGAGTTTTCCAAAATCGTGAAAGAAGAAATAAAGGATAAAGAGAGAATATTTGAATCTGCTCAACGACTCGCATATCTGAGATTTAAAAGAAAATATAATAAAGGTAAGAGATAGGTAATTTCGGATCTTAGTTGAAATTTTACTTTACTATAAGGAGCATGAAGACATTGCTAAAAGTGTGGAAAATTATTGGTGGAACTATACTTGAATACCTCTCACGCAAAAAACCAAATAATAAACCTGGGAAGAAAACCAAAAATCTCACTATGTGAAGCGACCAAACCAAATGTATGAGCATAAAAAAAATACTTTGAAGAAAAAAACCATAACCCAAACTCACACCTAAAAACCTAAATCTTTTACCAAAAAAAATGTTAAATCTTCCCTGCATAAACCCCCTGAAAAAAAATTCTTCGGGTATTGATACTCCAAAAAAATATATCAAAAACCATTTCAAGTCCTCCTTGTTAGGAAACCGAGGAGAAAAAGTGATTATATCGTCTATTTTCCTTTCACCAACAAAGAAGAAAAAAATTGCCCAAAGGAAAGTGAAAAAAACAAGGCAGAAAACAAAAAACAAAAAATCTCTTTTTATTTTGATGTTTATACCAAGAATCTGATTTGATCTTTCAATCAAAGAAGGAATAACAAAAAAAGAAAACAAAGCGAAGTAACCTGAAATTTCCCACTTCCCTAAAATACGTAGAATAAAAAGCCCCAAAAAACAAAAGCACCAAAGAAAAATCGGAACGAAAAGAAAGTCAAAAAACCTCTGCCCTACTTTATTTTTTATTAAAAAAATTTTCCTGATTTTTCCTAACAAAGTTGTAAATTTCAGCATTGCGCAACCATTCTTGCGAATTCTTCAAATATATGATACGAATCGCTTGGTCCCGGTCCAGCTTCCGGATGAAACTGAACTGATATAAATTTTAACTCATCAGACCTAAAACCTTCAAAAGTTCCATCGTTCAAAGATACATAAGTTACTTTTATCTTGCTTCTTACATCTTCTGGAAAAGTTTGAGGATCAACAGCAAAATTATGATTGTGAGATGTCACTTCAACATTTTTTCTTTCAGGGCTTTTCACAGGATGATTTATTCCATGATGTCCAAATTTTAATTTGTATGTTTTAGCTCCCAAAGAAAGACCTGTAAGCTGATGTCCAAGACATATAGCCAAAACTGGAACTTTTCCTAAAATTTTTCTTATGTTCTCCTGAATTGATTTAAGTGGCGCCGGATCCCCCGGACCATTTGAAAGAACAACTCCGTCAGGATAAAATCCTAAAATCTCCTCAGCTGATGTATAAGCCGGAACAACTCTGACCTCACCGAAAAATTCAACAAGATGCCTTAATATATTTCTTTTCACTCCAAAGTCCATAACTATAATTTTTTTCCCAGAAAATTTCTTTTTCTTCTCATAATATACAGATTTGTGATACCACAAACCTTCACCCCAAATATAAGGTTCCTTACATGTAACATATTTCACAAGGTCCCTGCCTTGCAATCCCGGATACTCTGCAACAACTTTTCTCAAAGTTTCAGAATCAACATCTTCTGTGGTTATTACCGCTTTCATAGAACCTTTTTCTCTTATTTTTCTTGTGAGAAACCTTGTATCAACCCCCTCTATACCTATTACACCTTGTTTTTCAAGAAACTCATGAAGCGTTATCTTTGATCTCCAATTTGAAGGTTGAACTTCCAACTCCTTTATAACAAATCCCTCAACAAAAGCTTTATAGGATTCATCATCTTCAAAGTTTATTCCATAGTTTCCTATGTGAGGATAAGTCATAACCACAATTTGCTCTTTATAAGACGGATCTGTCAGAACTTCCTGATACCCAGTTAAAGCTGTGTTGAAAATTATTTCTCCAACTTTGGTCCCTTTTGCTCCGAAAGCTTTACCAGAAAGCAAAGTTCCATCTTCAAGATAGAGAACTGCTTTCATAAATTTCAAAAAATAGGAATTTTCCTCCCCTCAACAGCTTCGGCAACTTCTATAAACTCCTTTGGAATTTCTATACTTTTCCCTTCAAAATAATCATACATAACTTGAATAGATTGTGCATCAACAACCTTCCTTTTTATACCATCTCCGTGATCTGCCAATATTATATAATCAAAAACAAAACTTTTTCTTTTAAAACATCTTATTTTTATTCCGACTTGAATTTTGTCTCTGAGGAAAATTTGCCCCCTATAAACACAAGTTATTTCAGCTAATATGATAGAAAATAAATCTTGTCCTATACCTTTTTGGTTAGCAACATCTCTCATTCTGTTCATATATTCAACCCTTGCGGTTTCAAGAAAAGCTATTATAGAGACATTATTTATGTGTCCCATCATATCTGTGTCGCAAAATCTCATTTGTATTGGGACCCAAACTGAAAATTCATGCTCAGAAAAATTCAAAAATTTTCTGCCTTCAAAAACTGTGATTTTGTCGTCTGAACCAAAAACTACATTTCCTTCTTGATCTTGCATTCTGGTTTATTTTTGTTTCGGCTACTGAGATTTTACAATCTTCATAATTTTTTCCCCCGACATCAGACTTTTACCCTCCGATACATAAATTTCTTCAACTACACCATCAATGGGAGATTTCAAGCTATTTATCATTTTCATAGATTCAACATCAGCAAGAACATCACCTTTTTTCACACTCTGCCCTTTTTTAACATATAGCTTTCTTATGAGCCCAGAAAAAGAAAGCTTTATTATCGCCACGCTTTCATCCTCTTCCTCAAACTCCGCTCCGGGTAAAATTCTTTCAAACTGAAAAGTTTGACCATTCAATTCAAAAACGATCTCATATTTTGAAGAAAAAATGGGAGTTATTTTGTATTTATTTCCAGCCTCATCTTTCGCTACTATCTCACCAAAAGGAGTCTTCTCAATTATAAATTTCCTGACACTATCTTTAATTTTGACCTCCACAGTATTTCCATAAGAAGATATATGTCCCTCTAACTTTTTTCCATCCTTACTTTTTAGTCTTACACGCACGGCTTTATTTTCCTATTTATTTATTCCTCCCCCTTATTATTATTTAATCCTTCTTATTTTAATTCTTATCCTAATCTTATCTCAATTACTCCCTTCTTAAAATTCTTCCGTTGATTTTCCATCCAGAAACTTTCCATCCTCCCTTTAAATTTTCTTGATATTGATTATGAATGATCTCTTGCATAGTACCGTTAGAACATAAATAAGCTCCTAAAACAATGGCATGCTCCATATCTTGCAAGTATAAAGCTCTTTTGTGTTCCTTATATTTTTCCAGAATATCTTTCATACTCCAAGTGTTTATATTTCCTTCCCTGAATTCGGGAAGGTTCAGCACAAACTTGAAAAAAGGTATATTGTTTTTTATACCTTGAATTTTTAGCTCATCAAGTGCGATAAGAGTTTTATTTATTGTTTCATCTCTTGATTCACCCTTGACAATAAGCTTCAAAAGTAAGGGATCATACTTTGAAGGAACATAACATCCCGAGTACAACCATCCATCACATCTTACCCCCGGCATAGAGGGTTCTTTGTAAAATGAGACATAACCACCAGAAGGCATAAAATCGTTATCCGGATCCTCAGCATATATTCTTAACTCCATAGCATGTCCTGATTGCTTTATATCCTCCTGTGATATATCAAGTTTTTCCCCCTCGGCTATCTTTATTTGCCTTTTTATGAGATCTATACCTGTAACCATTTCTGTGACAGGATGTTCAACCTGAATTCTTGCGTTTATCTCAATAAAGTAAAAGTTCCAGTTATTATCAACTATAAACTCAACAGTTCCGGCGTTAAAATAATTTATTTTTTTCATTATTTTTAAAGCCGCTTCACACATCTTCAATCTAACATCATGTGGTAAAAGTGGAGAAGGACTTTCCTCAATAACCTTCTGATTTCTTCTCTGCAAAGAACAATCTCTCTCAAAGAGATATACCATATTACCATACTCATCTCCCAGAATTTGAACCTCTATATGTTTCGGAGCAACTATATATTTTTCTATGTAAATTCTTGGATCTCCAAAAGCAGCTTTTGCTTCCTCAGATGCTTGTTTGAACAAATTCACGAACTCCGATTCATCAAAAACGGGACGCATCCCCTTACCACCTCCACCACCGGCTGCTTTCAGAAGAACTGGGAAACCTATTCTTCTTGCTTCTTCAAGAGCTTTTTCAGGATTTTCCACAACATCTGTCCCCGGAACTATTGGGACTCCCGCTTCTTTTGCCTTCTGCCGTGCAATTGCTTTATCTCCTGACATCCGCAGAGACTCTGGGGAAGGACCTATAAATTTTATTCCGGATTTCTCACAAGCTTCCGCAAAGTCTTCCCTTTCAGAAAGAAAACCGTACCCGGGGTGTATCGCATCTACTTTTGCTTTTTTTGCGACATCTATTATCTCATCTATATTCAGATAGTTTGAAATTTCATAGAACTCATCTGCAAGGTAAACCCATGATCCAGATCTATCCTCTGGTGTCCTTACAGCTACCGCTTGTTTTCCCAATTCTTTTATAGCTCTTATTACTCTTATTGCTATCTCTCCTCTGTTCGCAACAAGAATTTTTTTGAAACCACGAGGCATAATATCTTCTATTTTTATTTCTCAAAGTATGTAATTTTGAAAATTCAGGAAAGTTTGAAATTTTTTAAAGTCATTTAATAATTTAAATAAAACATAAAATTTTAAAAAAAGAAGGAAGAAAGGAAAAAAGTTTATCCTTTACCTAAAACCTTAGATATAACTGACCTCAAAGGAATGCCCAAAATAGATACTGCCTCCATAATTTTTTTCCAATCTACTCCTGTTTTAACTCCAGAGTTTTCAAACATAAAAACTAAATCCTCTGTTGCAACATTTCCAGCTGCCCCGGGAGCAAAAGGACATCCTCCTAATCCACCCGCTGAACTATCAAAAGTTGTAATTCCAAAATCACGAAATGCTATGAAAGAATTCAAAAGAGCCATTCCATATGTATTGTGAAAATGAAGAGCCACCATATTAGGTTTTATTTTTTTTAGCAGGAGGGAAAGCAAATCATAAACATCTTTCGGAGAAGCTCTACCTATGGTATCTCCCAAAGATATTTCGTCAACACCCATTTCAATAAGTTTTTCGCAAACATACAAAGTTTTCTCTGGAGGAATTTTTCCCTCATACGGGCACCAAAAAGCTACTGAAATATATGCTCTTACTTCAAAACCCTCACGCTTTGCAAACTCAACGACAGGTCTTATTCTATCAAACGATTCCTCAACGGTACAGTTTATATTTTTTAGATTAAAAGTATCTGATGAGGCTGTAAATACAGCGAGTTTTTTAGGACGATGTTGTGGTGGAAGCTCCATAACCCTTTCAAGACCCTTCATATTTGGAACAAGTGCAGAAAATTTGATTCCATCTTTTGGTAGAATTGAAAAGAACAGTTTATCGGTATCTTGCATCTGAGGAACCCATTTTGGAGATACAAAAGAACCAACTTCTATCTCGTCTACACCCGTTTCCATCAGTTTCTCAATAAAACTCTTTTTTTTATCAAATGGAATAATTTCTTTCTCATTTTGCAGTCCATCTCGTGGAGAGACCTCAACGATCTTAATATCTTTTATTACGGTGGTTCCCATATAGAAAATTTTATGAGTTAGTTATTTTGACAAAGTACCCTCCGACAATTTTTCTATAAGTTTTTCTATCCCCTCTGTTCTTATTACCGAACTGAAAGGAGAAATATCTAAAATGAAATTTTCACCTCTCTTTTCTATTTTTATAATAAACATCTGCTCGTATCCGTATTCTGAGATTAGAGTTTCAATTAGAATCTTATTTTCTTTTTCAAATATATCAAAGAATTTCACAAATATACCCTCTTGTATTTTAAACACCTTATGTTCCAATTCTTCTTTCCTATATGGAAATTTCTCTATTTTCCTTTCAAGAAACATCTTTGGTTTAGGTAGTTTTTCAATCTCAAAATCATAATATTTTTTGTTTTCAGCAGAAAATGAGCTTTCACTTTTTTCAAGCAAAATTGAATAAATTTTTCGCCCTTCCTGTAGCCACTTCCTCATATATTTTGTTGTTATTGAGAAATCTTTCTTCTCTTCTGCTTTTACCTTGAAAATTCCCATTGCTTGCTCCACTGTATAATTCACAAAGTTCTCACTATCTGTTAAGATTTCTATTTTTCCCTCCGGTTTGAGCTTCCTAAAAAATAATATCAACTTCTTCCTCTCTGTTATCCTTCTTTTTTCGTGTCGCCGCTTAGGCCACGGATCAGGAAAGTTTATAAATATTTTGTCAATAGATGAATCAGGAAAACAAAAGTATAAACCCCAAAAACCATCTTCTCTTATACAAAAAACATTTCTCAAGTTCTCCCTTTTTACTCTGGATCTCAATTTTTCAACCGATATTCCTGAAATTTCAAAACCTATGAATATACTTGAACTTTCTCTCTTTGCCATCTCTACCAAAAATTCCCCGTTTCCGAAACCTATCTCCACATATATTTTTGGATTCTCTATACCTACTATCTTAGATAGTTCAGATGCATCAAGCGGTAGCTCGCTCCTTTTGAAGTCTATTTGGATAGTACTTGGAGGAATTTTGGTTTTCACCAAGAACACAACATACTTACATTATATATTTCATACTTTCTTACATCATTATTTATTCCCACAAAGAAGCGAGTTCCTTAAAAAGTGCTTCAACATTTTTCTCTCTTTCGTTGTCGTCAAGATCGAGAAATTTTTGAGTAAATTCTTCTACTTTTTTTATTTTTGCAATTTTGAACTCGTCTTGTTTTGCTTTTTCTTTCATATATTCAAATAAAAGCTTATGACCTTGCTTTTTCAGAATAACTTCAAGACCATCTAACATTTGCCTGTGCGGTGTTCCCTCCCATATTGAGAGAATTATTGATTCTCTGAAAAGTCTTTCAACCGGAAATTCTTCTAAAATTCCAAGTCCTCCCCAGACCTCCATAGCCCATTTTGATGTCTGTATTGCAACCTCAGCAGTGTAATATTTCGCAATATGAGATATAAGTCTGAAAAGATTGAATTTATCTGAAAATGGCGGAGTTTCCTTCCAGACCTTATCATATAAATCAACTGCATCGTAAGCTAACGCAAAGCATTTTTTGAGCTCCTTTACTTTCTCATCAAACTGAGCTCTCATAAGTGGATGCTCCACCACATTTTTCCCAAATGCAAACCTTTGGCTTGCAAATTTGTAAGCAAGCGAGATTGCTCTTTGTATCACTGCAACACTACCGAATATGTTTGAAACACGCGATGAATTCAGAACATCTAAAATTTCATATATGCCCCACTCTCTCTTCCCAAGAAGATAGGCTTCTGAATTTTTTAATTCAACCTCACCCGTTGGGACAGATCTTGTTCCTATTTTGTTTTTTAACCTTCTTATAAAGTAGTTTAAGCTCCCATCCTCTCTGAATTTTTTTATAAGAAACAGAGCAAGCCCTTTAACATTCCGAGGAGCTCCATCTGGTCTTGCAGCAACAACAGCTAATTCTGCTCCAACATTAGACGCAAAATATTTTTCTCCATCAAGAAACCACTTTCCATCTTTCTCATATGCTCTCGTTTCAACAGAAAATCCAAGATCTGAACCACCTTTTATTTCTGTCATCCATGTTGCACCTTGCCAAACATCTCTTCCTTTCCTTCTCATCTTCGGTAAAAGTTCAGATTTCATTTTCTCATCAGCATACTTTGATATAGGGATAGCAGTAGATAAAGAGACAGTATATGGACACCCAAGACCCGCGTCATAGAATGTAATTATATAGAGCATGTAATAAAATGGTTTTACCGAATCTCTCTCAAAAACCTTATCTATTATTCCTCTTTTGTATCCTTCATAAAGCAGATCCCAGTATTCTGAAATGTATTCTATTTTATCTATTCTTTTACCTGATTCATCATACATTTTGAGCCAAGGAGTCTTTGATTTATCAACAGATTCAGAAAGACTCTCTCCTTTTTCTTGCCACCAAAAATCATAATCTTCAAGCTCATCTACCGTCAAAAAATGAGAAATCTCATCTTTACCTAAAAACTTTTTCAGAAAAGAAGAGGGTGAGTGAAGGCAATCTAAAACAGATTCTAAACCCCCGGTTTCAACTCGCTGAATTTCTATACTACTCATAACTAAAAATTTTTTTACTTCACATCTATATACGGATTAAACAGATATTTTTCCTGTGCACCGGAGCTAATAATTCCTCATTTTTTTCAAAATCTCAACAGGATGAACAAACCATATTCCTTCCTCTCCCGGCACAGAATGAGCATACCAAGGAGCTGATGCAGCATCTTCTACAAACTTTCCTTTTTCTGGAACATCACCATCAAAATTTTTGGGGAGCTTAAAGTGAATACCCTCTACCTCAAATTCAAAATAGTTATCAAAAGTCTTACCTTCTCCTACATCATCTTTTCTTGGCCAGAAAACATCATAAATATATATGAGCTTGTATTTTAGAACAGAATCTGATTTGAGATCAAAATCAAATTTTTCTGGAACAAGAACTTTCGTGCTTTCAAAAGAGAAGAATTCTTTTTCAGCTATATCTTCTGGAGAGCCATATTGACCATGTCCTCCCCACTCGATGAAAATTATAGGTCTTTGATCAACAAAATGAGGATTTTTTCCTTTCATCAACACTCCTGAGACGACCAAATCTGCTGAATAATCTTTGAGATAAACTATATCAAATACATGAGGTAAAGTTTCAAACAAAATTGTTTTCATTTCCGGTTTCTTTACGACCACAAGCATTTGTTCCCAATCGTTCTCATGACAGCTCTCAAAAGGCGGGGGATTTTCACAATCTTCAAGATAGTCCCGGGGATAGAACAAAGCATAATAGAAAAATAGAAAGTTTTCACTTTCTTTTACATCCCAATAAACATAAGGTGAAAACTCAAATTTTTCAGCATTCTCCCAATTGTTATTTCCTACAAAATCTCCGTCAAAATCAAAATTCGTAGGAATATCGTATTTTGATTTAAAAGTCTGAACATATATAGGAGCAAATTTATAAGCTAACTCCTCGTAATGTTTTATTTTTTCTGAAAAATCAACTTTTTCTGATTCGCTTTTAGTTGGTTTTCCACATCCGACCAAATAAAGAATTAGCAGAAATAAAGCAACAATTATTGTTTGAAGCAAATTCCCGATCTGTCCTAATGACCCCCAAAATCTCACATTCTTCCTTATCATAAAAACTCTCATCTTCACCACCATAATTTCCTTTCTGCCATCAAAATCAATATTGACTAATACCAAAAATAAAAAGGCTATAAATGCCTTTCTTTTGCAAAAAACTCTAAATTTAGTATGTAGCAGAAAAATTTTATAAATTTTTCTTCTGAAAAATTTGGAAATTCGCTTTAATAGGATATGACCATAATAAGGAAAATAAAAGTAAAAAATTTCAAAAGCTTCAAAGATTTAGAGGTTGGACTTGGAAAATTTAATGTATTAATTGGACCAAACGCATCTGGAAAATCTAATTTTATACAAATCTTTAAGTTCCTCAGAGATATAAGGAACTATGGTTTAGATAATGCAATATCTATACAAGGTGGAGTAGATTATCTTAACAAACATAAATATTGGTCCATATGAGAATCTCTCAATAGAAATAGAAGTAATCCCTGACCGACCATTTAAAAGCTGGCCAGTAATAATAAAAGAAAAAAGCCTTATGGTAGAAACCTATGAAATAGCTTATAGATTCACTCTGAGATTTAGCAAGAAACGGAAAGAATTTGAAATTGTTGAAGATAAATTAATACATAGAGGAAATCTTGTTCAGGTAGAGAGGTCAAAGAACGGTAAAATAGAAGAAGAAAAAAACTTTGGGAAAGGAGAGATTATATTTTCTGTTGCAAACGGTAAAATCAAAGCTGAAATAACCGGAGGACTGGAAATAAAAAAAGATGATATATCTTTACCGTATTTTGAAAATATAAATTTTAGATCAAAAACTTTACTCATTGAGTTTCCTCCCATCCTGATAATCAATCCACCAATTTCCGATTTATTCAATCGGGGTATTGCAATATATGATTTTGATCCAAAACTTCCTAAAAAAGCTACCCCAATAACTGGGAAAACTGAACTTGAAGAGGATGGAAGTAATCTCGCAATAGTTCTAAAAAATATATTAGGAGATAAAGAAAAGAAAAGAAAGCTTTCTAACTTAGTGAAAGACCTTTTACCCTTCGTAGATAATTTGTCCGTGGAGAAATTTGCTGATAAATCTCTGCTGTTTAAATTGAAGGAATCTTACAATAAAAAACAGTATTTGCCGGCATCTCTGATCTCTGATGGGACCATAAATATAACTGCCTTAATTATAGCTTTATTTTTTGAGAAGAAACCCTTAACCATAATTGAAGAACCCGAAAGAAATATACATCCTTATCTTATATCAAAAGTAGTAGAAATGATGAAAGACGCATCCAACAACATTCAAATTCTCGTTTCAACTCACAATCCCGAGATAGTAAAACTCGCAGATTTAGAAAACCTCTTACTTATCTCACGAGATAAAGAAGGATTCTCCGTCATTTCCAGACCATCCGAAAAAGAAAATGTAAAAACATTTCTAAAAAATGAAATAGGAATTGAAGAACTTTATATACAAAATCTATTGGAATTGTGAGCACAAAATATAAACTACTTATTTTTTCTTCGTAGAAGTCAACGATGACGAAAGATTTTTTCAAAAAATTATAGTTCCAAAATTTCAAAAAAAATATGGCACAGTAAAAATATGGAAATACGCCCAACAAAAAACAGAAAAAATTTCTAACTTCATCAGAAGTATCAAATCAATGGGAGCTGATTATTTTTATGTCGTAGATATTGACCAATCTCCCTGCGTAACCGCAAAAAGGAAGAAATAAAAAGAAAGTTAAAAAATGTAGAAATAGATAGAATCATTGTTATTATAAAAGAAATAGAAAGTTGGTACCTTGCAGGAATAGACAATAAACACTGCAAAAAACTTAAAATCAAGGTCATAGAAAATACAAACAACATTACCAAGGAAGAATTTAACAATTTGATACCCAAAAAATTTGATAGAATAGATTTTATGTCAGAAATTCTGAAAAATTTTTCCATAGAAGTAGCAAAGCAGAAAAATACATCATTTAAGTATTTCATTGAAAAATATGATTGCTAATTTCGCTATGTTTTCCATTTCAATAATCCCACAAAAAATTCACAAAAGTAATTAAATTTTTTAGAAAAATCAATTTTTACTATGGAAAAATCACCCCAAGAACTATTTAAAAAAGGGGCAATAATTGAAGGTCCTTTCTGGCCAGACCCCGTTGAAATAATTGAAGTAGAAGAAATTGAAAGAAATGAAGAAAACCTCATAATCAAAATCGGATATATTAATACAAAAACCTCTGTTTTCGGCACTCAAATATTGAATAAAGAAGACCTCAAAAAAATAAAAGCAAAAGTCTCAGAATTAGATTTTTCCTCAAAAGCCTCTGATGTATTTTTAGCCATTGAAGCAATCCGCTTCAGATACGCCTCTCTCTTTGACCCCTTTTTAGCTCTCAACACCTCAAAAATTGACCCACTACCCTTCCAAATAGAAGCTGTTTACGGATATGCATTAAAGCTCCCAAAAATAAGATTTCTTATAGCAGATGACCCCGGAGCCGGCAAAACTATTATGGCAGGACTCATACTAAAAGAACTAAAATTAAGAGGACTTGCAAAACGTATCCTCATAGTAGTTCCCGGACACCTCAAAGACCAATGGATAAGAGAAATGAAAGAAAAATTTCAAGAAACATTCCTTGAAGTCAACAGAAGTTTAATGAACAGCTTATATGGAGAAAACCCATGGGAGATAAAAAATCAGGTTATCACCTCAATGGATTTCGCAAAACAAGAAGATATTTTACCTTCTCTATCAAGTACCCACTGGGACCTCGTTATTGTAGATGAAGCACATAAAATGGCTGCTTATAGATACGGAGATAAAACTTCAAAAACAGATAGATATGAATTAGGGGAAGTGTTATCAAAGACATCAACTCATCTTCTTTTCCTTACTGCAACTCCACACAAAGGAGACCCAGAAAATTTCAGGCTATTTTTAGACCTGCTGATACCGGGATTTTTTGCAACAGATAAACTCATTCAAGAATCAATAAATAATAAAGATAATCCTCTATTCATAAGAAGATTAAAAGAAGATTTAACGGACCTTGAAGGGAAACGTATCTTTACAAACCGCTATCCAAAAACTATAAAGTTCAGACTATCTGACAAAGAAAAAAAATTATATAATGAGCTTTCAAAATATGTTATCTCCCAATACAGTAAGGCATTGCAAAAAGATAAAAAGAGGAATGTTGCATTTGCTCTCTTGATTTTGCAAAGAAGAATGGCTTCAAGCACATATGCCCTTTTGAAATCACTTGAAAGAAGAAAACAAAGACTTGAAGAACTACTCAAAAAAAACGAATTAGAAAAAGAAAAATCATACTCTGTTTTTGATATTGAAGAATTTGAAGAATACAGCGAGCAGGAAAGATGGGAAAAAGAAAAAGAATGGGAAACATTAAGCCTCGCAGAAACAAAAGAAGAACTCCAACAGGAAATCAACACAATTGAAGATCTAATAGAAAAAGCAAATGAAATTATCAAAGAAGAAAACGAAATAAAACTAACCGAATTAAAGAAAGCAATAGAAGAAGGATTAAAAAGAATAAGAGAAATTCAAGGAAATGAAAAAATTCTCATCTTCACCGAATCAAAAGATACACTTGATTATTTAGTTAAAAAGATTGAATCCTGGGGATATTCCGTCAACTTCATACACGGTGACATGTCATTAGAAGAAAGAATAAGAGCTGAAAAAGTTTTCAGAGATCAAACTCAAATCATGGTCGCAACAGAGGCAGCAGGTGAAGGTATAAATCTCCAATTCTGCCATATCATGATAAACTACGATATTCCATGGAACCCAACAAGACTTGAACAAAGAATGGGTAGAATCCACAGATACGGACAACAAAAAGATGTATATATATTCAACCTCGTCGCAGAAGATACAAGAGAAGGAATAGTTTTGATAAAAATACTTGAAAAACTTGACGAAATCAGAGAAGCATTAGGAAGCGACAAAGTCTTTGATGTCATAGGAGAAATATTCCAAGGAAAAAATCTATATCAACTCATTTTAGATGCAGTCGCAAACGCGAAAAACCTTGATGAAATAATCAACGAGATAGATATAAAAGTTGATGAAGAATACATAAGTAAAATCAAAGATGCTCTCGGACAAAGCCTTGCCACAAAACATATTGACTACACAAAAATAAAAGAAATAACCCAAAAAGCAAAAGAATATAGACTAATTCCAGAATATGTTGAGGGATTTTTCAAAAAGGCATTTGAAAAAATAGGAGGAGAATTCTCTATAAAAAAAGATGGATTTATCAAAATAGAGTCCATACCTTATGAAATAAAGCAAATCGCTGATGACCCTAATTTCAAAGCACAATACGGAGAACCTATGAAGTCATACACAAAAGTAACTTTTGACAAAGAAAAAGCTTTCAAAAATCCGGACTCTGAATTCATATCTTTTGGACACCCTATCCTTGAAGCCCTCATAGAATACATACATAAAAATTATGAGGATAAACTCAAAAAAGGCGCAGTATTTGAAGACCCATCTTGCAAATATAATGGTATAGTTTGGTTCTTTGAAGGAGAAGTCAAAGACGGAACAGGAAATATAGCTGGCAAAAAAATCCTGGCAATATACGACGATGGAAAAAATCTTCAACCCATCAACCCTGCAATAGTGTGGGACCTTATTCCAATTGATGAACCCGATAAATCTTTTGAAATCAGCAAAAGCCAACTTGAAGAAAGAAAAGTCAAAGCTCAAAGATTTTCCATAGAAGTTTTAGAAGATTACAAAAAAGAAATATCAAAAGAAAGAGAGAGACAAAAAGAAATAAAGAGAAAATATGGATTAAAATCACTTGAATATCTCATAGAAGAACTTGATGGAGAAATACTTAAACTACAAGAGAGGAAAGAAAAAGGTGAAAAAGTTGATTTAGTTATATCAAATAAAAGTGAAAGAAAAAGGCAATATGAAGAAGCAAAACGAAAATTGGAAAAAGAAATAGAACAAGAAGTATCTCTATCAATCTCAGAGCCAAAATTTTTAGGTGCAATCTACATCAAACCTTCTTCTTCTGAATCCGATGATATGGTAAGTAGTGAGGAAATAGAAAAAATTGGTATGAAAATAGCTATGGAATATGAAAAAAGTCAAGGCAGAGAACCAGAAGATGTATCAAAAGAAAATTTAGGATATGATATAAGGTCAAAAGGCAAAAATGAAATAAGATACATAGAAGTCAAAACAAGAAAAGATGAGGGACCAGTAGCTTTAACCCTCAACGAAAAAAATTATGCCGAAAGATTTAAAGAACAATACTGGTTATATGTGGTCTATAACGCAGTCTCAAACCCTGAATTGCTTATAATAAACAATCCAGCTGAAAAACTCAAAATGCAAGAAAAAAGAGAAGTCCGCTTCATTATAACATCAGAAGAATGCAAGAAAAAAGGTATGAAAGCTTTGCTAAAACAAGCTTGAATTTACTATGAAAAATAAAAGATAAAAAATACAGACAAAACTAAATTAAATAATGGAAATATGAGTATTTTCGGATCCTACGCAAGAGGAGAACAAAAGAAAAAAAGCGACCTTGATGTGCTTGTGAAATTTTATAAAAAAGCAAAATTATTTGAATTTGTTGGACTTGCTCTCTTTCTTGAAGAAAAACTCGGAATTAAAAAAGTTGATGTTGTTCCCTATGATACAGTGAGAGAAGAACTCAAAGAATATATTTTCAAAGAAACTATTTATATTCCCAGAACTTAAACTAAAATTATATAAAAATTTTAGAAGAAATAAAAAGTGAAAAATTATGAAAAAAAGCTTTATTGAAGTAAGTTTCCCCGTCAAAGAAGTTAGCGAAGAATCATCAAGAGAAAAAAACATAAGACACGGGCATATTTCAACCTTGCATATATGGTGGGCAAGAAGACCATTAGCATCTTCAAGAGCTACGGCTTATGCTGCACTAATTCCGGCTCCTGAAAACAATTTGGAATGGGACACAAAAAAACAGTTTATAGAAAACCTTGCAAAATGGGAAAACTCTCTGAATAAAACGATAATTGAAAAAGCAAGAAAAGATATTTTAGAAGCAAACGGCGGAAAAACTCTCAAAGTTTTAGACCCATTCGCAGGCGGTGGTTCTATACCTCTTGAATGCCTGCGACTCGGAATGGAGACATACGCCAATGAATATAACCCCGTTGCCGTCTTAATATTAAAATGCACACTTGAATACCCACAAAAATACGGAAGACCTCAAAAAACAAAAGATGGATGGATTGAAATTCCTTTGCTTGAAGATGTAAAAAAATGGGGAAATTGGGTTTTAGAAGAAGCAAAAAAAGAGATAGGGAAATTCTACCCAAACGATGAAGATGGCTCAATACCTGTGGGATACATCTGGGCAAGAACAATTCCTTGCCAAAATCCATCCTGTGGAGCTGAAATTCCTTTGATGAGACAATTCTGGCTTGCAAAAAAAGATACGAGAAAAATTGCTCTAAAACCCATTATAAAAGATAAAAAAGTTGAATTTGAAATTGTAGGACAAGATAATAATTTCCCTCTTGACTTTGAACCTGAAAAAGGAACGATAAGCAGAGCAATTGCGTCGTGTCTCGTCTGTGGCTCAACCCAAGATGATAAAACAGTAAGAAAACTTTTCCAAGATGGAAAAGCAGGTCAAAGAATGGTCGCAGTTGTTCTACACCACCCACGAGCAAAGGGAAAAATTTATAGATTGGCAACAGAAAACGACTTGAAGATTTTCAAATCCGCAGAAAAATACCTTGAAGAAAAAAGAAAAAAATTGATGGAAGAATGGGGAATCGACCCTGTGCCAGATGAAGAAATGAACCAAGATGACCCGACAACTGTTGCAGGAAGAGGCTACGGTTTTAAAGTTTGGGGTGACCTTTTCAACTCCCGCCAGAAACTTGCTTTGATTACATTCACAGAAAAAGTCCGCCTCGCTTATAAAAAAATGATTGAAGAAGGATACGATAAAGAATACGCAAAAGCAGTGGTGAGCTATTTGGGGTTGGGGGTAAATAGGTTGGCAATTTATGCTACTATGTTTGGCTATTGGCATAATACAAGAGAATTAGTAAATCCAGGTATGGGCAGACAAGCTTTGGCTATGACCTGGGACTATTCAGAAGTTAATCCTTTTGGCGGTAATGCAGACTGGCAATCAGCTATGGACTGGATTCTTAATGTTCTTTCTCATCTTACCCAAATTCCACCAGTGGAGGTTGAAGAATGAAAACGCTTGAAGAAATAAAGAGAATACTTGCGGAGCATAAATCAGAAATAAGAGAAAAATATGGAGTAGTAATAGTTGGCGTCTTTGGATCCTATGCAAGAGGAGAACAAAATGAAACAAGTGATGTAGATATAATTGTTGAGCTTGAAAGACCGATAGGGCTCAAATTCTATGAACTCTGTGATTATCTTGAAAATATCCTCGGAATAAAAGTAGATGTTCTAACCCTTTCCGCTTTGAAACAAAAATCTTTACTCTGGGAAAATGTAAAAGAGGATATAACTAAATTAATATTACAAAAGGGAGTTGAAGAATGAAAAAATTACATATCCCTGTTGTTTCACAATCTTCTGCAACTTAACTACCTTATCCTGACAACTACTTTGATGCAGTTTTCACAGACCCGCCCTATTATGACAATGTAAACTATGCTGAACTTTCTGATTTCTTTTATGTATGGCTGAAAAGAAGCATCGGCGATTTATATCCTGATTTATTTTCAACCCCTCTTACACCGAAATCAAAAGAAATAGTAGCAAATCCAGTAAGACATGGAAATCAAGAATCAGCAAAAAGATTCTTTGAAGAAATGCTGAAAAAATCATTTCAGGAAATTTATAGGGTTTTAAAACCAAACGGGATCTGCATTATCGTTTATGCTCACAAATCAACTGCTGGGTGGGAAACACTTATAAACTCACTTTTGGACTCCGGACTTGTCCCCACCGCATCATGGCCAATTGATACTGAAATGAAAGAGAGATTGAATGCGCGAGAAACCGCCTCACTTGTCTCTTCAATTTACATAGTTTGCAGAAAAATTAAGAGAGAAGAGACAGGTTGGTTTAATGAAGTGAAAGAAGAGATTAAAAAGCATATTTTCCAAAAACTTGATAGATTATGGAGTGAAGGAATTTCAGGTGCTGACTTTTTCATCGCTGGAATTGGCTCCGCAATTGAAATCTTCGGCAAATACGAAAAGGTTATGGACTACGAGGGAAACATTATAAGGGCAGATAAACTTTTGGAGTTCGTCAGGGAAGTCGTCACAGATTATGCTGTTCGTCAAATTCTACATAATGGGATTGCCGGTGAGCTTTCACCCTTGACAAGGTTTTACATACTTTTCAGATGGGCATTTGGAGAGGGCAAAGTTGAGTTTGATGAAGCAAGAAAGCTCGCTCAAAGCGTTGGGATAGACCTCGCACGAGAGTGGAACAAAGGTTTCATAAAGAAAGAAAAAGAATTCATAAAAGTTCTCGGACCACAAGATAGGAATTTGAAAGAACTTGAAAACTCAACAGAGCTGATTGATGTTCTTCACAGAGTTCTACTACTATGGAAGGATGGTAGGAGAGAGGAGATGAAAAAAGTTCTCCAAGAAACTGGATTTGGTAGCAATGATTCTTTTTACAAAGTGGCGCAGGCAATATCAGAAACACTCCCAAAAGACAGCAAAGAAAAAAACTTCTTGATGGTTTCCTCTCAGGCAAAGAAAAAATAAAAGAAGAAATAAAAGAAGAAAAAACAATTGGGAGGTTGTTATAAAAATGAAACCTTTTACAGCAATAGCTATACCACACAAAGATATTCTTGAAGGTCGGTTTTCGCTTGATGTTTATGCTGCCGACCTTATGAAAGTATATAAAGGAGACGCCCCCGACGAATATCAGAATCCGAATGTCTTTTTCAGTAGAACCTATATAACCGCTGGAATGAAAAACCTTTTTGATGTCGTAAAAAATAGAATTGACGGAAAGGGTGGAGACCCTATAATTCAGCTCCAAACCCCATTCGGAGGAGGAAAAACTCACTCTCTGATAGCTCTTTATCACAAGGCAAAAGAAGAATGGAAATCAAATTTAGTAGTTATTGACGGAACAGCTTACGACCCAAAGGAAATAACGCTGTGGGAAGAGATTGAAAAGCAACTCACAGAAAAAATAACTCTGCTGAAAGGACAGACTGCACCAGGCAAAGAAAAATTGACAAAGCTTTTAGAAAAGTATCAACCTTTACTGATTTTGATGGATGAAGTTCTGCAATATATAATCAAAGCAGCAGGAGTAAAAGTTGGTTCCACAACATTGGCTGACCAGCACCTTGCTTTTTTTCAAGAACTCACGGGTGCAATATCAATTATACCGAAAGCTGTTTTAGTTTTTACATTACCATCAAGTGAGCTTGAACATTATAGCGAAAAGGGAGAAGAATTTTTCTTAAAATTACAGAAAATATTCGGAAGAGTTGAGAAAATTTTCACACCAGTACAAGATGAAGAAATAGCACAAGTTATAAGAAAAAGACTTTTCAGCTCAATTGATCAGAAAGCAGCATCAGATGTAATAGAAGAATTTTTGACCTATGTAGAAAAGGAAAAAATGCTCCCGGAGGGAATAGATGTATCACAGTACAGAAAAATGTTCAACGCAAGCTATCCATTTCAACCAGAAGTAATTGATGTATTATATAAAAACTGGGGTTCTTTTCCGACCTTCCAAAGAACACGAGGAGTTTTGAGAATTTTAGCCCTCGTCGTTCATTCACTTAAAGACTCAAAAATCCCATTCATAAGGTTAGGAGATTTTGATTTAACAAACGAAGAACTGAGAAAAGAGCTTATAAAACACATAGGACAAGAATATGACAGCATAATAGCAGCAGATATAACATCACCAAATTCGGGAGCAAAAAGAGTTGATAAAGCACTTGGCACATCATATTACCCATTTTCATTTGGAACAAAAGTGGCAACAGCAATATTTCTTTACTCATTTTCAGGGGGTCCAAAGAAAGGAGCAACAGAAAAAGAAATAAAACTTTCTTGCGCAGATGTAAATTTCCCTAGCAGCGTAATCGTGGAAACAATTCAGCTCCTGAAAGAGAACCTCTTTTATATATCAGATTCTGGATTGTTCTTTACAAACCAACCAAACTTAAATAGAATTCTTTTGGACAAAATTGAATCTGTCAAAGCAAAAGACATTGAAGTAGAAGAAAAAGAGCTTCTGAACAAAATTATAAGCAAAGATAGTAAATATTTCAGAGTTTATATCTGGCCAAGCAATTCAAAAGACATCCCAGATGACAAAAAAATTAAACTCGTTATCCTAAAAGACAAAACAAAATGCAAAGAATTTTTAGAATATTGCGGAGATAAGCCAAGAGTATATCGCAACACTCTTATTTTCCTGTGCCAATCTGAATCAGAAAGAATAAATTTTGAACAATTCGCAAAAAGAAAAATCGCATGGAGTGAGATAGAAAAAGATAAGAAATTACATCTGAGTGATGAGCAGAAAAAAAGAGTCAAAGATGAAGTTAAAAAAGCAGAATCATCTGCAAAAGAAAACATAAGAAACCTTTATCGTATTTTGCTTATTCCATCAAAAACAGGATTCAAAGAGGAAAATTTAGGAATGGCTACCTATGGTATTGAAAAAACCATAGATGAAGAAGTATATGAAAAACTCAAAAGCGAAGGGGAAATCATTGAAAAATTAAGTTATCTTGTTCTTAACGATTACCTCAAAAATAAAGATTATGTTGAAACAAAAAATATTTACGAATCATTTTATAGAACTCCCGGAGAAAAAAGGATTGTAAATGAGAATGTCCTGAAAAACTCAATAAAAGAGGGAGTAAAAAAAGGAGAATTTGGTCTCGGATACATAGAAAACGGAAAAGTTATCTGTAAATACTTTGAAAGCGACTCGGACCCAGAACTCAGAGAAGATGAAATCATAATCAAAAAAGAGTTGTGCTTGCAACAAAAACAAATTTCAGAAGCAAAGTCTCCACATCAAAAACCTGAAACCCCTCTAACTAAACCAGAAAAGTATGAAGAAGAAGATGAAGAACTTAAAGCAAAGGGAAAAGAAAGGAAAACTTACTCCAAAATATTCCTTAAACTTGATGTTCCTCCAACCGGAAAATTTTCTGACATATACAAGATGATGAATTTAATTAAAGAGAAATTTCAAAAAGTTTCTCTAAAAATAGAAATATCAGCGGAAGAGGGTAAAATTTCAAAATCAGATTATGAAGATAAAATCAAAGAAACAATAAAACAAGCTGGATTAGAAGTTGAAAAAGAAGAAATAAGCTGAAAAAAATTGACCCAAATTAAAAATTACCCTAAGCCTTCACAATAAGAACTGGTATTTTACTTTTTACAGCAACTTTTTGTGCAACTGAACCAAGTATAAATCCGAGCTGAGTTCTTGCTTTACTTCCAAGAACTATAAGGTCGCACTTTTGTTTTTCCGCAAATTCTATTATTTTATCAGGTGGATACCCGACATCATATGAGAGCTTTACAGCTCTACCTTTCTTTTTTGCCATCTTACGCGCTTTTTCCAACAACCTTTCTGCATACTTTTTGTGAATCTCAAGGATATTATTTTCAAGTTCATCTATATTTCCCGACCATATCAAAGATATATCAATCCTTGAAGGCCACCTTACATCATCTTCGTCTATGACATAGAAAACAAAGATTTTGGAGTTTTTCGGTGCAAAACTCAATATCTTCTGCAAAGCAAGTTCTGACGCTTCTGACCCATCAAAAGCAACAAGAATTCTTCTCATACTCAAAAATTTTGGATTTGATAAAAAAAATTCAATTTATCTGGAAAATTCAAAAAATAAAAAAATCTGTCCCAAAAAATAAAAAAATTTGCCAAAAAGTTGAAAAAAATTTTTCTTTTTTTTATAATTTGTTCATAACGGGGCAATAAAAATGGTACGGGGTAATTTTTTATTTACGCATCAATTACCTTATTATAACGTCTTTATTTTTAACTTATTATTACATACTTTCAAATTACCCCTATACTATCTTTCCTGTAAATTCAGCTTTTCCATATTTTTTCCGATTAATTTATATATTATTGAGAGAAAAAAGTTAGCATTTAAAAACAATTTTGATAGAGAAAAAGGAAAATTTTTATTAAAAAATCTTTATGTTTTGAACTGAAAAAAATGATAAAGGTTATAAAAGATATAAGGGGATTAGTTGATATAATTTTAGAAAAAGAAAGAAGGGGAAGAATTATAGATTCTTTACTACCAGCATGGAAAATATCAGACGAAAGCTACTCCCTCCTGAGAACCGGCAGAACCCCCGTAATAGTTATACAAGGTTATCTTATGAAAAGAGAATCTATGCGAGAAATAGATAATGCTCTCAAAGATGCAGGATTTGCTCCCATATCTTTTGAACTCAAAAGACTTGGTAAAGATAAAGACCTGAAAACTTTGGCAAGTGAGTTGAGACTATTTCTTGAGATATTCTTCAAGAACAATTTCAACGGAACAAAAAAATATGCAAGAATACCGGCAATAGGTTTCTCTATGGGGGGAGTTCTACTCCACTATGTTATCAGAGCGATGGATGGAGCGTCTTTTATAGACCGCCTCATAACAATAGCATCACCTATTAACGGCTTAAAATATGCTATACTTGCTGCTCCGCTTAAAAATATAATAAGAACCCTCAGATCTGTATATGACCTTTGGGAAGGTTCAGATTTTATAAGGAAACTGAAAAAAAAGCCTTTCCCTCCATCATGCTACTTTGTTTCAATTTCATCAGAACACGACTGGATGGCTCCTCCTGAGTCGTGCCGTCTCCCAGAGCTTCCAAACACAAAAAATATATTCTTATCAGGCATGTTTCATTCAGATTTGCCTTTCTCAAAAAAAGTAAAGACACTTATTATGGAAAATTTAATTGAACTTTCCTATGAAAAACTCATAAAGTACTTTTAAAACAAAAAATAAAAACTAAAACGAATTTTCTTTTTGATTTCACATCTTCTCTGATTTTGAATTTAGTATTTTGCATTTTTCATTTTGTTGAAAAACCTCAAATCTTTCAACAAGCTGTTAAAAAACCACCAAAAATATATAAAAATGTTTGAAATTACATCCCGAAACGATTAAAATATTAAAATAAACATAAAATTGATTCCACCCATAAAAAAAGAGTAGAAACAAAAGAGAGAATTTGTAAAATATAAATAAGGAGGTGAAAGTTTATGCTTAACCTTATGTTTCCAATAGACAGAAGGTTCACATTTTCAAATTATGTGACAGGAGAGAACAACAAATTAGCAAAAGCAGCTGCGATGGAAATTGCAAAAGGAACATCAAGAACAAACCTCCTTTTTATATGGAGTCCAAGCGGCCTCGGAAAAACCCATCTTCTTCATGCAATAGGAAATGAAGTTTTAGAAAACGGATTCGGCGCAAGAGTAATTTATATACCTGCAAACGAATTTATGAGAGAATTTATGACAGCATATCAAGAAAACATACTCACAGAATTCAGAAGAAAATACAGAGATATGTGCGATGTGCTACTGATAGATGATATAAATCTACTTGAAACCGATTCAAGATCTGCAACCCGCGAAGAAATTTTTGAAACAGTAAATTACCTCCTTATAACAAAAAAAAGAATAGTCATAACAGCAGATAAACCCCCTCACTCCCTTAAAAATTTTGAAAGCAAACTTATATCAAGATTCCAGTGGGGAAGAATAGTTGAAATAAAACCCCCCCCGTTTGATGTAAGAGTAGCAATCCTCAAAGCAAAAGCATATGAGAGAGGATACAAGGTCCCAGATGAGGTAATATACTATATCGCAGAGAGAATTTCTGGAAATGTCCGATGGCTTGAAGGAGCTCTCGAAACAGTAGTTATGTTCGCAGAAATAGAAGAAAAAGAGCCAAACCTTGAACTTGCTGAAAGGGCACTTTCTCAACTTAATGTCCCACTGAAAAATGTTGATGCAAAAAAAATAATAGAAATAACAGCAAAGTTCTTCAACCTTGACCCTAAAGAAATTCAAAGTCCCAGACGAAAAAAGAATATTTCAATGGCACGACAAATAGCAATATACCTTTGCAGAGAAATGCTGAACCTATCAACTACACAAATAGGACAAATTTTCGGAAACAGAGACCATTCAACTGTAATCTACGCAATAGAAAAAGTAAAAGCAGAAAAAGAAAAAGATTCATCTTTACAGATGATTTTGACATCAATAAGAGAAACCATCCTTGGAGAAGCGTCAGGAAGCGGGAAGAATGGCAAACACTGATTTTTCCTTGTGGAAAACCTGTGGAAAACTTGTGAAAAAATTAGGGAAATCAGTGGAAAATTTTGTGGAAAAACCTTTCAGTTTTTCCACAAAAATTTTCAACAATTTTTTCAACATCTCTTTCAACATCTTTTCCACATCTTTTTCAACAGCGGAAAACCAATACTGTCAAGGCAAAAATAAGTTTTCCATAAAAAATCAAGAGGTATTATTTATATCAAGAAAATACCTTTTAAGGTATATATATCTGTGAAAATAATTATAAAGTGAAGGAAACATTTTGAACAAGTCAAATAAATAAATTCAAAGACTAAAAATAAAAGGTTAAAAATAGATATAACCTATGCATATTACATTTTTTTTAAATCCATTTTCGGGGAAAGCATTTTATGGATTTTTCTCGGAGGAAAGAATTAAAGATATTCTGCGAAAACATCTTTCTCGCTCGCATACTTTTGAGATCGTCAGCGGTGTTCCTCCTGATTTACTTCAACAGAAAATAAGAGAAATTGCATTCGTCTCAGATGTGATAGTCATAGTAGGAGGAGACGGTACAATAAAAACTTTTGCCGACTTTTTTATTCCCCTTTATGATGAATTGAAAACAAAAGGAAAAAATATACCTTTTCTGATACCCATAGGAGCTGGATCTTTGAATGTTGTCGCAAAGAATATAGTAAAAAATCAGACCCCCGGTACCGCTCCACGCATAGTTTGCGATATAGTCAATAATTTCAGCTCATATTCTGATGTTGACCCTTTATACATACGGAAAGTCAGGCCCCTGAAAATTGAAGAAGAAGGGTTTTCACCTCATTTTGGATTCATGTTCGCAAACGGGCTGATATTTTCTGCTATGGAATACTATTACTCAAAAGGTTTTGGTCCAGAAAAAGCCTTGTCGCTTATGGTGAAATCTATTTTATCTATAATTTTTGGGGGAGAACTTTCTCATATATTGAAAAGGTTTATAGATTGCGAGGTTCAAATAGATGATTTCACTTTCCCTCATAAAAAAGTTGTATCATGCATTATATCTGTTTTCAGAAAAATGGTCCTGTTTACAACACCTTTTACTCGTAATTACCAAAAAGATAAATTTTTTGTAGCTGTTTTTGCTGATCCACATATCAAACTTGCTTTGAATTTTTTGTGGATAGCTCTTGGCAAGAAAGTTCTTGAAAAATCATTCAATGGAGTTGCTCAAAATGTAAAAATGAGCTTTGAAGGAGGATATACATTAGATGGAGAAGTTTTCAAAAGAGAGAAAACTACTCTTAAAATATCTTTGGGACCTGAGCTTCTATTTCTTACGAACGAAAAACAAAAAGGTAGTCAGTAAAAGTAAGGTAAGCAGTAAAAGTTCTTCTGAGCTTCTCTTTTTCTAAATATCATATCCTAAGTATTTTATATCTGCAAGGTATAGGGCATGTGGTGGAGCTGTAAATCTTGCCTTTTCTTCTCCTTTTAGAATTTTTTCAAAATCCTCTTCTTTGAGTTTTTCAAGTCCAACAAGAATAAGCGTTCCAACGATGTTTCTGACCATATATCTTAAAAAGCTTCTTCCTTTTATTTCATATATTATGAATTTTCCTTTTTTTGTAATTTGAGATTTGAAGATTGTTCTTTGTGTATTTGTTTTTTCCGGAGTGAATCCTGCAAAATCTTTTTCTCCTACTAACATCTCTGCGCACCTTTGCATTTTTTCTATATTGAGCTCTGATTTTATGCTTAAAACAAAGTCCTTCAAAAATGGAATTATTTCTCCCTGATATATGATGTATTTATAGGTTTTTTCACAGGGGGTGTATCTTGCGTTAAAGCTCATATCTACCTCGCATGATTTTAGTATTCTTATATCATCTGGTAAGACTGTATTTAGAGCATATTTGAACCTTTCGGGAGGGATTTCAGATGAAGTTATAAAGTTTGCAACTTGGCATAAAGCGTGAACTCCTGCATCCGTTCTTGAAGCTCCTATGACTTTTATCTTATCTTCTCCTGTTATTTTTTTTATAGCTTTTTTTATCTCACCTTGTATGGTAGGGACATCTTTTTGAATTTGCCATCCTGCATAATTTTTTCCTATATAAGATATTTTCAGAGCTATGTTTTTGAGCATGGTTTCACGTGAAACACAAAAACTTTTATCTTCCAAATCCAAAGAAAATAAAAGCTATTGCAAAAAATGAAGGTAAGAGAATAAGGAAAGAATATAGGAGATATGCTATAAAGTTTGGAGCTTTTATTCTCATCTCTTCGCTTATGCTTTTTACCATAAAGTTTGGCGCATTACCTATATATGTGTTCGCTCCAAAAAATACGCTCCCACATGAGATAGCTTTCAAAAAAGATTCCCAAACCCCAGCAACTTGGGGAGTAAGTCCAAATTTCTCAGAAAGACCTTGCGCAAGAGAAAAGAATGTAAGATAAGTGGGAGCATTATCAAGAAATGAAGATAAAACTCCTGTCAGAAAGAAAAATTGCCAAGGCTCGCTTATTCCGAATTTATC
>Ga0079996_112051_pt1 | contig 40627 bp, 49 predicted proteins | sample PerSpoAPS_AMetaG_FD_69199 | JGI IMG/M metagenome (GOLD analysis project Ga0079996, IMG submission 69199) | Thermal spring microbial communities from Yellowstone National Park, Wyoming, USA - Perpetual Spouter A (PS_A) MetaG (SPADES assembly)... | ecosystem: Environmental > Aquatic > Thermal... | reverse complement strand
CCTTTTTCCCTAGGTTTAAGTACTTAACCAATTCATCAAAGATCTCTCTAGAGTATTGCCTAGCCCTGTTCCTCCTGAGAGAGGATATCCTTTCAACAGCATCTTGGCATAGGCCATGTATATAGTGGGATGGGATATCTGGATAGATATTCCTTAGCTCTCGGTACTTTTCATCCTTAAGCCTATAGTAGCTCTCGATAATATTCCTGGATGCGTGGGAAAGCACATCTCAAGCATCCTGCTATATATATTCACAACCTCTTCCAACACCTTGAAATCCCTCCTAGATAGCTTCTTTGAGGGTATAACAGCGGTTCTACCAACAACCATCTTATCTCCCGGCTTGATAACCCACTCCCACTTTTCGCCACCCCCCCTCCTAGCCTTTGCCCTAGCCTTGCTCAACTCTCCCAACATCCTTGATCAGACAACCTCTCCAAAGGCTCTGGAATAGCTAATACCAGTAATAATAAACAGAATCAGAGCCTATAAATCTAACTTCTATCAATAAACTATGAAACAGCACCGCTATCCCCTTGCTGGGGGGCAGCGATAATTGTTTCGATTCCAAGCTCTTGAAGTCTATAGTATGGGTAGAAAAGCTCTAGATCCTCAAATCCATCGGCGGATATTATTAGAGCTCTAACCATTTATTCTCACCTTCTATAAAGGTATTCCAAAGCTATTAAGCCTTAGCTATGATTTATTAAGCTCGTAGAATCGGCATGGGGATTTTTACTTAACATGCTATTTACTAAAATGGAGAGTCCATGGAAAATCCCATATTCTATGTTGAGAGGATCATGTGGCTCCTAAAGAGGGGAGAGCTAGAGGAGCAGAGTATAAGAAGAGCTGGGGAGCTTATGGGTATGCCGACTAGGAGGGCTGATGCTCTGAGGGCTAGGTATTCCGAGGTGTTCTCTAGGTTTGTTGAGAAGAGGTGTTGTGAGGCTAATCCTCAATACAGTGTGTGTATCTATTCCTGGAATAGAAAGAGGGCCTTCAAAGCTTTTCCAGTATCGATGTATGCAACTGGAACAGTAATTCTATTCAGAGGTGAGGAGCCTGTGAAGGTGATGTCCAACCCAATGCCAAAAGCTCTTGACTATTCAGAGGCCTTAGACCATGTATCCCCAAACACAGTTCCAGCCTATGTATCTCCTAGGATAGATGGGTGGCAGGTAAATCTATATTTTGACGAGCTGCTAGGTAGATGGGTTTTCTCTACTAGGTATGTGCTCCACAACATGTACTTTGTTAGGGGGAGTCTCAATATAGATCCCTATGGCGAGATCAGCAATCCAATAGTATCGCTAGCCGATACAATAGCATCGAGACAAGGGTTATACGATAAGGCTAGGGGGTATGAGGGGTGGACATTTATCTTCTCCCTCTTGGGCCCTGAGCCTACTATTACATCTCCTCCCTATCCTATAGCGCCTGACCCCTCTGAATACACATTGTACTTAGTGGCTGCTAGGAAAGCTGATGGAATGCTGATCAATGGAGCTGAGGCCTCTAAAGAGATAGGCTGGGATCGCTATCCAAAATCTATAGATGCGAAGAGTTTGGAGAGCCTGTATAGTGAGATAAGGGCTTCTCTAGATACGAGATCTCTCATAGCATGGGTGCTGGGTAGCACCCGATCAGAAGATCCCATGCTTATTGAGATACCCTCCCAATACTACTACGATGCCATGATGGTTAAGCATCTAAATGACGCTAAATCAGCCCTCATCCTATGCTCTGAAGAGCTATGTGATCATCTGAAAAAAATGGTGGGTGAAGAGATAGCTGAAAGGATCGGGAGAATTAAAAGGGCATATAGAAAGCTATATGAAACACTCTCACAGAGAAAATATGATCCGAATATTGTTAGGAAAGTCTCAGAGCTTGTGAGATCCGTTAGGGGTGGTGAGGTAATAGATGAGGAAGAGATATCTAGTGAGCTGTCTGCAGGTAATTTTAAGAGAATAGCTAGGAAGATCCTAGCCCTTATATTTGAGGGAAAATCCCTCGCATCAAATGAAATAATAGACCTTGTGGAAAGAGTTGAGAAGATCGGCTGATAATTATGTAAGCTTAAATAGAAGCTTTCAAGCCAATCGGCTGATGGAATCTCTAGTGATAATCTTAATAAGTGTGTTTAGCTATCAATAGTGGGAGTCTGTTATTGAAGAGGGCATCGATCGGAGAGCTAGAGAATCGTTTCTCAACTTGGTAAAAGAAGAGGGTATAGATGATATTAGGGAGATAGATCCTCAGGAACAACCATGGCCATATCCTCCTATCGTTAGGTTTGATGGAATATCAATCGAGCCAGATCTTCCAAAAAACCTCTATATAACTGACACAACCTTTAGAGATGGTCAGCAGTCATTCAGAGCTTTACATGTGGATGAGGCTATAAAGATCTTCAGGGCTCTCGCTAATCTAGATAACGGGAGTGGTAGGATAATTAGAAGCGAGTTCTTTCTATACACAATAAGGGATCAGGAGATCGTAAAGGCGATCAAGAGACTTGGGTATAGATATCCGAAGGTGATTGGGTGGGGTAGGGCTTCTATAGAGGATGTTAAAAGGGCTATAGATGCTGGGCTTGATGAGATGGTAATGCTAATGTCTATATCAGATATACATATTAGATATAAGCTTGGCCTGACCAGGGATAGGGCTGTGGCAAAGTATCTCGAGGCGGCTGAGTATGCTATGAAGAATGGTATAAATCTTAGATGTAGCTTGGAGGATATCACCAGATCAGATATACCAGGTCTCGTGGTTCCGTTTGTGAGAAGACTTCTAAGGCTTAGCGAGAGATACGGTGTAGAACTTGTAGTGAAGCTGCCGGACACAACAGGGGTTGGTATCCCATATCCACACGTCTCACTACCATATTCCGTGCCCAAGATCGTATGGGTTCTTAGAAGGGTTGTTGGACTTAGATCTGAGCAGATCGAGTTCCACGGACATGGAGACTACTATCTAGGTGTTGCAAACGCGCTAGCAGCTTGGATCTATGGTGCATCAATCAATAACGGCACCCTTTTAGGGATTGGTGAGAGGGCTGGCAATGTGCCTATAGAAGCCTTAGTGCTGCTATATGCTAGGCTTAAAGGAGATTTCGGGGGTATGGATCCGAGGGTCATAGGATCTATAGCAGAGATCTTTAGAGAACTGGGCTATCAGATCCCAAGATACCAGCCAATAGTAGGTGATAACGCATTCTCAACAATGGCTGGGATACATATAGATGCGCAGATGAAGAATCCAGCAACATATCTCTCAATGGATCCCAAGATAGTTGGGAGAGAACCAAAGATCTTGATAGGCCCATACTCAGGGACATCAGGCATAGCCTATTGGATAAAAACCAGGTTGGGGATAGAGATAAGCAAAGATAGTGATCTTGTGAAGAAGGTATATATGAGGATAATAGACCTATATAACAACGGAGCCAGAGACCCTCTAAATGATAAAGAAATAGAAGAAATCGTAATACAGGAGATCAAGGACAGCGGGATAAGATAAATCATTGGCGTTAAAATAATATGGGATCTAAGAACACATTCATAGCTTACCTAGAGAAAACCAAACACCTTTCTCAATAAACCTCAAGATCTAAATGCATATATAGCTGCGAATATAGTTAATAATATAATCTCGTATGTCTCTAGAAATGCTGCCGAGGGCCACCTAAGTATTGGGCCAAGCAGTGCTAGTGTGAATAGAATTAAAATAGATGCTGAGAAGATCATATCGTCTCTCAACCTCGATATTCCATATAACAGAACAGCGAGAAAAGCTTGTATGAAGAACCATGTCGAGATGAACACATGAGGTCTCGTACCAGCTGGGTAAACTGCTATTAAGGCTAGAAACATACCCGCTATTGATAAATAAGAACCAGCTACTACTCCTACTCTAGATCTAGATAAATATATCATGTGAATAGACATCAACTCTAAAAATATTGAGGAAATGATGAGACCCATATTATAGATCCAAGCATTGTTAGCCCTAGGACCACCTAGATCGCTGAAAGCATCTCTGTAGAAATCAAACCATCTATTAATACTTACAGAGATCAATGTGAAAGCCCAGAAGATTATTGAAGCCATTATACCAGAGTATTTTATCCATCTCCATTTAATATTAAAATACATATAGTAAGAACCCCAACATTTTCTAGTTTAATACTAGTTTTAATTTTGTTACAACTGAAAGCTTCGCCTTTCAAGGCAAGAATGGCGTCTATAAGCCCTGTATCCTCTGGTATTCTCGATGACGATGATGCATGAAAATCTCGGAGGCCACCTCTAGCAATACTCAAGATGCTGGATACACTAGGTTAAACATATGCCTACAAGGCTATGATAAAAACCATAGCCCTAAGTTCCTCGATGAGAGAGATAGGGATGATGGGCCGGAGACCCCAGCAAAAGATCTTATATAGAATTGAAAGGAGCTCAGATCATTATAAATCTGATCAGATTCCTTTTATATGTTTATTTAGGAATATAACTAATGGACACCAGCTGGGCAGCCAACATTATATTATTATTTATCATTATTAAAGTACTTTATCATCTAACCCTTGTAGCGGCTTTGTATTGTTTTTAATGAGCTTGTTGGGAAGTTTGAAACACCAATATATAACTTAATATTGATGTTTAGCTCTGGGCAGCATTCTACGAATAGTGGGATGGATAGATTATGGGGGTTCGGGTTTCATTGGGCTTGATATTGTTTGATATCAAGCTCTCTTCCCTTGGCTTCAAAGCCCTCGGGATCCCTTTTCATCGGGATCCATATCGCTGAGCTCTACCCGCTTTGGGTGACCCCTGCCCACAGCTCCACCCTCATAGAGATCTCTGGTTCATAGCTGTGGAGGAACCCCGCATATTGTTTTTTCTCTTCTATCTCCTCTTGCCTTCTAGGTATCTCCTCCTAATGTTTATAGATGCAGCCTTATGTCTGTTCATCTTTAATCCACATCTTGGGATTCTCTAGATGTGTTGCTAGGATCCACATGAGCTGTTAATGCCACCTCTGATATTCTTCTATGTATTCTTTTCCATGGTGTTCTATAGTTCCTCTTCCTCCTATTCTTAGCCCTTTCTTCCTGCTAACCATATCCTCTTTATCAAGATCCTCAAAAGCATGAATAGTGTTTGGGAATAGCATTCTAAGACCTGCTGAGAGCTTGTTTATAAAGTCTTTTTCCTTATCCCTCTCCCTTCTAACATACCTCTCATAAAGCTCCCTCTTACCCTTTGCTCTGTGCTATAGCCTTCTTACGCTCATAAGCGATCTTAATGCTCCGGAGAGGCTTTAGATCTACATGTATAAAACCTATCGATGGTTCATAACCGTTCAATGATGACTAGTTGCTATCCCAGCCAATAACCCTCCTAACATAGATCTCCTTAGAGCTTTGAAGGGATAACCACTCTATCGTCGAAGATATAGCCTCACCGACAGCCCAGCCTCTAACTCTGTGCTCAAACCACGTTGATCTCCATGATATAGTCAAATATTTTCCAGGTCTCAGCGTTATTCTTATGGTCTTAGCTTGGTAGTCTATCTTTATAAGCGTTGTCTTGCATCTAGCGAATCTCCTCCTAATCCTCTGCTTGACCCTCCTAGCCCTACCCTCAGATATCTCTTCCTCCAATTCTCCATAATCGAGTAGGCTGTCCTGATAACAGAGTCTATCCAATGCTGCGTAGGGGTTATCCTTCATAAACTCTTCTCTAAGCCTTTTCTTGAAAACCCTGTCCCTCGTTATTACTGGGACACGCATCTTCAAACCTATATTAGTGGTTAGCTTTCCACCCCTTCTAACAAGCTCTGGGAAGCTGATCTTCACTCGATACTATCCCATATTATATCTATAGCATTCTGAAGAGCCATAACATACCATGTTATCAGCCCCCAAACCCTATCACCCCTGATAGGGACAGAATATGATCTCACAAGCTCAAGGATCTTCAGCAAAATCGCTCCATAAAATGATATATCAACCCCTATAAACTTTTATGAAACTCGAAGCAATTTCTTAAGGGCTTCTAAGTTTTTTATATATAGTGGTGCTTTATCTTGATATTCAACATTGTTGTATGCTTGATACAACAGATGTTAGCTGTGATTATATATATAATGACAATGCTTCCTTGGAACCTTAGTATTGCTGGAGGTGGCGTTAATTGATCTCGGCCTGGTTTACTCTTTTCTATTTCTATATTATTATATTAATTAGTCTTAACCAACTCTGCTCCTTTTTACAGTCTCAGTTTGTCGATTTTGGAGATGGCACAGGATGTTTAGTAGAATCACCTGCTACTGAGAATACAACCTGTTATTTATCAACAAATTTCATAGCCAGCTATGTGCTGAGGGAGTTATGTGGGTTAGGATCTATAGCTGATAAGGTAGACACACTATTACTGCAATATCATCAGTATTCGTTCCACGACTATTATCAGATCTTATTATTTAAAGATATTCCATATCCGTTTAGGTTAATAAGCACAGTAGATGTAGCATCTAAGGTTGTGGGGAACAAAACTATTAGCATAAAAACAGTAGTAGTTACGGGTACTTTATTTAAGGACTACCATGAATACGCTAACATGTTATTCTATGAAAGTATAGAAAACCAGTTGAAAGGGTTCTACAAGGGTGCAGAAGATAGCTATTGGAGAGCTAGGAAGATGTTTGATGGAAAGGGATTCGCCGATAGGGTGTATACCTCACTAGGGTATTATGAGACCTATAAGCTGGCCTTAGGGCTATACACTGCTAGGTTGTTAGCTATAAAAAGCGATATAGAGCTATTTAGAAATCTGCTAAACTCAATAGAACCATTTGCAACACTATACAACTCTGGTCTACAGGGTGTTGGAGATTTAAATATAGAGACAGCCGGCTTAACAGCTATAGCGCTCTATTCTGATCTACCAACGCGAGTGCAACAATCCAATTCCGGGGCTCAGCAACCCCATATAATTAATATAATAGTTTATGGAATAGTCTCTATAACGGTAGCACTTATCATATATCTCATATCCAAGATCAGGAAATATTTATTCACATCAGGCTATAGAAGCCGGCCTCCTTTCCTCTAAGGGACGATTCTTTAGTTATAAACATCTGACCTCCTCCCCACCCTGAAGTACGCGGCTTTCAACTATAGCAGATTATAAGCCCCTACTGGGTTTGCAAATAGCTTGGCGATCTTTGTCCTCATAAAGTTGGCTTGTCTAGAGGATTGTGCTAATCTTCTCTAGGTCTCTCCAAACCTCTACCTCCATATCCTCTATTACTAGGTAGTGTCTGTTCTGCTGGCTACTGTCTATGTATATATATCTAGAGCCCCATGGGAATTCATGGGCTTTGAATCCTCCTGAGTGCATGTGTCCATTTATTATTAGCCTCGGCTTGATCATCTCAACAGCTTTGAGGGCTGTCATAGGGCCCAGCCTCTCCTCCATGAATGGGAATAGGCTTGGAAGATATGGTGTTTCATGGATCAGAAGCACATCTACCCAGCCTCCCGCAATTCTCTTAGCAATCTCTAGATATTCCTCAGGGGTCTTCCTAGGCACTCCCTTCTTATATTTACGCTCTCTGGCTATGATGCCATTGATGCCTGCAACCCTGAGGCCTCCTATGTTATATATCCTCCCATCCTCCATTAGCACGGGCAGGTAGCTATTGGATCTCACATTATATAGCTTAGAGAGCACCTCCATCTTCTCGTGGTTGCCGTAGATCGTTAAGACTATGACTTTCCTCAGCAGCTCGTGAAACTCAGATTCATTAACAGCTGTGCCCCAGTCACCGCATGACAATAGATATTCTGGGCTGTGGTAGTCCACGATGGATAATAGCCACTCCCATGCTTTGCCCTCGTCGAAGCCCCTATAGATCCTCTTGTCATAGTGCAGATCGCAGATAGCCATGATCCTCAAAATCTTTCACCAGTAATAAAGGAGCCATCTATATAATAGTTCTCCTGTTAACCTTATTTAGTAGTATTGTTGAGCATTGTTGCTGAAGCTATGCTTTCGAGGGTTCTTGAGGAGGCTGTTAATAGGGTTGCTAGGAAGGTTGCCGAGGATAAGAAGCTCTCAGACCAGGAGATAGTGATACTCAACCTAGATATCATCATGAGGACTAATGATAAGAGGTTTGAGGCGGTTGATAAGAGTCTCGAATCCCTAGGGAGGAGGGTCGAGCTGGTATATAACGAGGTATCATCGATCAAGACGGATATTATAAAGATGATGAAGGAATATATGGAGAGGCTATACGGCGGGAATTAAAGTTGATGAGATAAGGTTTCAACAAACCTCGCCTTTGAAAGGCGAGGTTATATTGGCTAGCCCACATCCTCTCTGATCACATCTTCTGGTGATATATCCCAGCTCCTCTTCCTAGCCATTGCTTTCAATACATGATAATATACTGGGATCTGGAATGCATATCTCTCCCCAACCCAGGGCTCTCTAGGAAGCTCTGAGATTGGGGTGCCTATATTCATATATATAGCGATGTTCCCCCTGAGAAGGTAGTCAAATACCTTAACCCTGCCCATAATATCAACCCTAGCTAGGATCCTCTCTACATCATCCCACACAAGACCCTCTCCAAGACCCCTGATGGCGTTGTCGATTATGTTTCCAAGCCTGTTGACTGTGGCTCTAACCCAGCCGAGGATCCCCATACTCCCTATAGATTCAAGCTCCCTCGGGTTCCCCCCAGCCAGTATCCACAGGATCTCCTTAGAAGCTTCAGCACTTACCCCAAGCTCCCCAGCGACTCTGCGGTGCATCTCTACCTGCTCTATGAGCTTCTCGGAGGATTTCCTAGTTAGGTTCCAAATCAGGGCCCAATTAACCTTGTTCCCGACCTCCTCAGAGACCTTTGCTGCTGATGCGTCGCTCGTCAATATAATCAACGACGCTTCTGAGCCTGTCTCAGCATATTCGTCATTGATCTGAGAGACTAGGTTGGCCATCCTCTCAAGCCACCCCCTGAAGCCCTCTATATTCCCCGAAGACCTCTCCTCATCGGCAACCAAGATCACCCTATCCGCTCTAAGGGTTTTGAGGGATGCGAGAATCTTCTTAGCAGCATCTCTGAGCCCCTCACCCCTAATAGCGGCGACCCCAGAGGTGTAGATTGTGATGTCCCTGACAACTGATTTCAGGGCATTGAATATAGAGCCCGCATATCCCCTGGGCATGTATAGCTCTAGAGACTCCTCAGCAGCCCTCCTCACCTCCTCTTCCTCCGGCATCGACACAACCACGATAAGGGTTCTATCCACCCAAGGATCTATTGACTGCGAGAGAACCTTGAAGAACGTGCTCTTCCCACAGCCCTTCGGGCCGTAGATGACTGTGATCATGCCCTCCTCAGCGATGCTCCCGCCAGCAGCTATGCTCCTAGCCTCCCCCTCACGATCGACGAACCTCCACGATAAGCCCCTACGCCTAATCACATAGCTGTGCATCCTAGATATGATCTCGTTCACATTAAGATCTCCCCTATCCTCCCTCTGGAACCTCCTCTCTACAGCCACACACCCACCTAAATATACTTAGGCAAAATAGATATATGACCCCCTCCCCGCCCTAAGAAGAGAGGCTTTTAGTTGTAAGACAGAAGTGTTCTTTAGCGGATTATGGTTGGAACCTAGAGGTTTCCACTTGGGAGTGATCTACGGGATCCTGGTACCTGTTAGCAAGACACCAGAGTAGCCTTCCAGGAGTGGTGGGTGGAAACATGAGGATTCCATAGATGTTGTGAGGACTAGGGGCTGTATCCTTTTTCATAGCAGTGGGGATGCTTTTATATATTCGTTTGTTCCCCAGCTTAAGCTTATGAGCGTCTAATCCATAATTGCTTTGATGATGAGGCGATATCTCTGCTAGATCTTGGAAGACCTCGAGATGCTATGATGCTCAGCACCCGAGGCCGAAGCCCTGTATGAGGGCATTGCCCAGAAGGGCTTCGGTGTTTCAAGCCTAGATGGGAGCCCCTTTCCGCTGGGCTCAAAAGCCACCAGCGAATCCATAGAGATATCTAAATCCCTAATCCCTATTGAAAGATCAGCAAACCCTCATCCAAGAAGCCATGGAGTTTCTCTTCAAAAATGATCAAGGGTTTAGAAGCTGATAGATATCATCTCAGCCTTAAAGGCAAGGCTTTCAGCCGTAGATGTTTGCTAACAACGCAATTGATCTTTTATTTCTTTAATCGTTAATTCCCTGACTAGCATTGTTTTCTGTCCTAGGTTTCTAGCATGAAGAGACATGCCTTTGTCGTCTGTGATTAGCAGTGAACCCATTATCTGAGCTAGTGCGATGAAATATGTGTCAAATCCTGATGGCGCCTCCTCTACAGCTATTTCCAGGGCCTTAGGGTATATTATTTGCTCATCAAAGATATTGAAATTGTCATATACTGCATTTATTATCTGATATATCTCTTCTCTATCGAATCCGGCTCTCTTCAAAACGCTAGCAAGCTCCACGACCCCGCTTCGAGGGAAATACACTATAATATTGCATTTCTCAATTGCGTCCATTATAGCTTCTATTTTTTTCCTAGTCTCTAACTCCCTCTGGTAGGTAGCTGGTTCTAGGTTTCTAGGCGGTTCTATGAGTAACTTTGCCAAGATCGTTGTATCGAGCACTACACTAGTCATAAATGGTCCTCCCACGATTTCTAACCTCATCTATAAGCTCGTCGACACTGATTTTTGCCTCTCTCCTAAGCCTTCTAGCCACATCTAGGAATCTAGACCTTTTGATAGCTACTATCACATACTCTCCATCCCGAAGATCTAGAGGTTCTAAGGGTTTTAAGACACCCCCCTCATAACGTGCTCTAATGACCTTAGGCAACCTCGCTGACCTCTAACAATTACTAGGCTATCCGGCAATTAATTCTTCTCAGATTAAGCATTGATTATAAATATACGTGCTGACCTCCTTTCTCGCTCTCCGTCGTCATCGTTTAGATCATCGTCCCTTTCAGGCGGATCATCTGCCCCACCATATACTCGGGGATACATCTATCATTTGGGGGGCAGTGGGGGTGGTCAGAGATCCCCAGGATATTCCCAGGATCTTCTGTGCCCTCTTCCTGATATTCAGCTTCCCAATACATCTCTATCTCCTTCGAATCTGCAACTTGGACATCTAAGCCTTCTATAGCCAGCCTCCTTCAATCCTTTGGAACCGCATTTAGGGCATTCCGATGATACTCCGTTCGGGCTTACTATGGCTAGTGGAACCCCTTGTTTCCAAGCCTGCTAATCTATCCACTTCCCTATTCTCCTGTACCCCATTATTATGAGCCCCGTCCTGTGATCCTTGTTCTCGATCCTTCTCAGTGTGTTTATCAGCCCCGTGAGATCCTCCCTGGCAACTGCATATCTAAGCTTCTTAGCAAGCTCCACGATCTCAAGAGTTGTCTTCCTAGCCCAGTCCTCAGGGATATCCCTAGCCTTTCTGTGATAAGATCTAATTCTTCTCAGAATCCCCTTTTCTCCTCCTCCATGCAGGGTATCTCGGAGAGGAGTATTTCTCCTGGAGGCTTTCGGCATGGAGTTTAAATCTATGGGCTCTATCAACCCCTGTGTCCCTCTCTTTGTTAATCACGTGATCTCCATAGACCATCTTCCTCTCATTAGCATCAACAGCTATAACATCCCTAGGCTGGTAAGGCTTTAGCTTAGGCATCTTCTTAGATATCCACAGAATCATCCTATCACCTCTATAGACTAGCCTTGCCTCCCCATTTTCATAGCCATCATATCTCCTATCCAAGCCAATGATTTTGAGTTTAACCCCTTCTATGATCTCCACATAGCCTTCTTTAACCCTGTATCCAGAGCCTTGATGTAATAGCATAGATAGCTTCCTAACCCTTGGCCTCCTACCCCTCCTAGGATTGTTCCTCCAGGCATTGGCATTTGCAAGGGCATCTCTATAGCAGTCAACAGCAACCCTGGATGGGAGGCCAAACTATTCCCTCAGCTCTCTATATAGAGCATTGTAACCCCCCGATTTTCTTTAGATTCAGGCTCAGAATCCTGTTTATAGTGTAGTTTAGGGCTACATTGTATCTCCTGAGGAGCTCTATAGCCCCAGGCTCGGGACTAATCATCACCCCGATCGAGATGGCTAGCAACCCCTCATCACTAGAAACTATAGAGCCCCTCCAAAAACAAATACCTGGAAGCTATTAAAACCATCTCTGCCTTAAAAGGCAAGGCTTTCAGTTGTAAAAATTCTTTAGATTAGATCTCTATGCTCGATTCTTCAGAAACTCTGGAGCTACTCCTGTAGCCTACAATATGTGTATAGCTATTTAGAGTATAATCATATAATCACTGGAATCTGGGGAGCCTCTGTGGAAAGGGTTGTTGATAGGAGGGTCTGGATCTCTATGAGTGTTAGGGATCTTATCGAGCTCTATAGGGATATCCATGGCTTTATGGCTGGCCATCTGTACAGGGGTTACGAGCTCCTTGTTGAGATGATCAGCAGATCCGATCTTAGGTTCCTCTCGTTCACAGGTAACCTGGTTTCCACAGGGCTTAGAGGCGTCTTGGCCCAGCTAGTAGATGAGGGCTTCTTTGACGTCGTTGTGACCACCTGTGGAACTATCGATCACGATATAGCAAGGTCTCTGGGAGGCGGGTATTATAAGGGCTTCTTCGAATCTGATGATGAGGATCTATATAGGAGGGGTTTTCATAGGCTCGGGAACATCTATATCGAGCTCAAGGACTACGGACCAGCTGTGGAGAGATACACGCATAAGCTGGTTGGCGAGCTTGTATCTTTAAAAAGGGAGTGGCCTGTATACGAGATCCTGTGGAGGGCTGGTGAGAAGCTTTCAGGAGACCCCAACTCTATACTGGGGGCCGCTTTTAAGAAGAAGATCCCTATCATAGTTCCCGGGATCGTTGATGGAGCCTTCGGAACAGCTCTATACACAAGACAGAATCTCCGGGATAAAGATAGATCTTTTCGCAGACATGGACCTCCTCGCAGAGAAGATCTTCAGATCTAAGGTGAGCGGAGCACTAATAATAGGCGGAAGGATCAGTAAGCATCACACAATATGGTGGAACCAGTTCAAGGAAGGGCTTGACTACGTTCTGTATATAACAACGGCAGTCGAGTGGGACGGATCGCTAAGCGGCGCACATCCCAGGGAGGCGATAAGCTGGGGGAAGGTGAAGCCTGAAGCGATGAGAGCAGTGATCTATGGAGATGCAACCATAATACTGCCTATTCTTGCAGCAGGACTCATAGAAACTCTGCGAAAGAAGTAGAGAGCCATGACTTTTCCCAGTTCTAAAGAGCAGGCCCGCATAAGAGGATCTGACGCCTCTCATGGTGAGCCTAGCTTTCAGCAATATTTCTCGGCTCTATCAATACTCTATATGATGGGCATATAAGTTGAAGCTGTCCCACCCCTGGAGAGATCTAAGAGGCTATATCGAGGCCAGACTCGAGGAGGCTGAGGCCGAGTTCCAGCTAGCCTCGAAGTTCCTAGAAGAGAGGATCCACAGGAACGCTGCTGGCAAGGCCTTTCAGGGATGGAAAGCGGCTTTGGCGGCAGCAGCAGCCCTCAATATCGAGAGGATCGGCGAGCTTCTCAAAGGGAAAGTGAGGATGAGGGATGGGAAGATAGTCAGTAGGGCTGAGTGGGCAGCAGCCTTCATGCCTACAGGGCTTATGAGACCTATAGCAAAGGCTCTCGAAAGCGCCTATGGAGAGGAGATAGTAGCTCTAACTGATCTAGCGCTCAACCTCCACGAGTTCCAATACAACGGGCTTGATGAGACAGGGGTTCTGAGTAGATATATATCCCTCGATCACGTGGAGAGCGATATTGAGAAGCTGATCTCTAGAGGAAAAAACTTCGTATCCATGCTTAGAAGATCTAACAAGCTAACTTCCACCTCCTAACGGCTTTAACTCTCTTATAGCGAAGCTAAGCATCCTTTAATATATTAAGATCTTAACACATAGCTATAACGGTGATGAAGTCGAATATAAATCTAAGGACTCTGCCAGGTCACCTGTTAGGATACTCTGATAAGTCCGAGGCAGAGATCCTTGGGAATAGCTATAGCCATCATGATCAACGAAATGGAGACGTTGAAACAGCTCCAAGAGTCGATCTGAGTGCACGGCGATAGAACCCCACTATAAGGGTAAGAGGAGCCATGGCTGATTCTTCTGCATAGCTTTCGATTCTAGCGGTGCTCTCTATGTCTTTCAGAGGTTTGAAGAAGGAATCTAGGATCCTTCTACATGTTAGATACGATCTTATCGATTTCTTTGCAGTTATAAGGGGGTATGAGGGGATCGAGCATCTTAAGATCTTGAGAGGAGGGCTCATGATCAGAGATCTAGTATCTATTATAGCTAGCGAGAATTTCTTTGGAGAGGTTAAGTATTTAGTAACATATTCCAGGGATCTATCTGCTGAGTGGTACGAAGCCCTAAAATTCGTTAATAGAGAGGATATAGTTGTGGATCCTGCGCTTCCTAAGGATCTAGAGGATCTCATATTTTCATACATAAATATATTTAGTGAGATAGCCGTAGCGCTAAGAAAGATAGAAAACCGGATCTGAGGAATAGGATCTCCTATTCCAGGACCTTCTTCCCGATCTAAGGGACGAGGCTTGCTCTTTTATTTAATGTCATGCTAGTATTCGGTGCTTGTTTTCTCTATATAGGATATTGCATTCTTTATTATATATAGCAGTGCTTCTTTTGGAATGTTGTAGTAAGCTATAGATGTATCCCTATAGCTCATTACGTTGACGGGCGATATCTTCACCTCGTAGATCTCTTCAATCGATATGTTGTCCAAGATTCTTTTGACTCCCTCCTCCAGGTCGCTTGTTTTTATAACGAATTTAACTTGCGCAGATCCGTATTCATATCTTAGGAAGCACTCAACATGATCATATAGCCCCTTGTGAATAAAGCATGAGCCGAACTCAGGGGATCTTGATATCTCTTCTAGATCCTCCGCTAGAGCCCATCTCCACTCGCCTGTGTCAACGTCTTTGAACTGCACTACTCTATACTGCTTATTTTTCCTCATTTCTTTCAACTTGTTCTCTATAACCTTCTCAGGGAGTTCCAGAGCCTCTGCTATCTCGGTGACTGTCATTGCGAAGCCCTTCAGGAGTTTCACTATGAGGCATGTTATGTCCCTCAGCCATGGTCTTATTAGGGGCATAGATAGTATTTTCTTCGATATGGGTGAGAGCTCTCTCGATCTAGAGATCCTGAAGATCCTTATCCTCCCGCTGGAGATATCCTGGAAGAAGGATCTCAGGATGCCATCGGACTCCAGATCCTCTAGGATCTGCCTTATAGCCTCCCTATACACCATATATTCCTCAGGAACCTTTCCAAGATATCCGAAGCTATGCTGGATCTCCTTGATCTTTATCGACAACTTGGGGCTCCTTCTGAGAGCCTCCGCCACTATCTTGTCAACATAATCCCCTGAACCAACTTCCTTCGGTAGATCCCTAAAGCCAACGGCCTTAGCCTTGATCGAGACGCCAAAGGGGGTGACCCTCACACCAACATCCATGCCCTCCTTCTTCGAGGCTATATATAGGAGTAGATAGTCTATAGCCTCTCCAAGCTTATCACCAAAAGGGTATAGGATCACTTCCTCATCTCCTAGATCCTCGATCACTATTAAATCTCTACTCGGTATAGGAACCCCCTTCCCATTAAACCAGGATCTCATCTCCCTAATAGATCCTTCTATGAGGGACACAGAATCACGATCCAGCGTGGCTGGCGGGCTAAAGCCCTTAGAGAGTATCTCATAGAATCTCTCAGCAACAGCCCTAGATCTCGTTGGCACCTCCCCCTTCCACAATGGTCATGCTGTCCCCATCTATCTTCGAGATCCTCCACAGCCTCCCACGATCCTTATCACATCGCCTACCCTGAGTATCCTGAATACGTAGTGATCATCGAGATAACCTATCACCTTATCACCACTCCTCACAGCGAACATCGTGCTCTCAGATATGAAGGTGAAGAACTCGGTGAACATTCTAGAGCTCTTCCACTTCTGATTAAACCTCCATACGTTGAAGAAGTTCCTCCCAAGCTTCACAACATTGTTCCCAGAGTACTCCAGCAAGCCGTTCCTAATCATCTCAGAAACAACCTCCGCAAACACATTCTATTCGAGATCTCTGTATGGATATGCCCTCTTAACAACCCTATATATGGTGTCCAAACTCGCGTCACCCCCCCCAAGCACCCAACCAGCTATTTCTCTAGCGAGGACGTCTAGAGGGCCTTCAAGCATATATGGTCTCTCGATATAGCCCTATGATAGGAGGGATATCAGGGAGGCAGAGATCAGAGTGTCGATGCTGTCCAAAGCTATGATGACACCCTTAGAAGTCTCCCCAACATTGTGACCAGACCTCCCGACCCTCTGTAGGAGCGAGACAACCTGGCCAGGGGGTCTGAACATTATCACCTTATTTATACACCCAACATCTATCCCGAGCTCCAGGGTCTTGGTAGCTATCACAGCCTCTATCTCACCGCTCCTAAGACTCTTCTCGATATCCTCTCTCAGCTAGTGAGATATCGATGAGTGGTGGACAGCCAGCTTTGAAAAGCCCGCCTTCTCAAGCCCCTCACGGATCCTCCCAGCGATATACCTGCTATTCGTGAAAATAAAGGTTGGAGGCTCTAGGAAAACAACCCTTTTCAATGTCATCAGCGGCGTCTACAAGCCGGATGAGGGATCGATATTTTTTGAGGGAGTAGATATAACTAGATATCCTCCCCCATAAGAGGGCTAGGATCTGGATTGGAAGGGCCTTCCAGATCCCGAGGCCATTCCCAGGGATGAGTGTGAGGGAGAGCGTAGCTGTGGGAGCCCTTTTCGGCATGACAGCTGGTAATATCAGCGTTGATGATGCTCTAAAAACAGCCGACGAAATACTCAAGATCGTTGGTCTCTATGAGAAGAGGCTCGAGCTGGCTGGGAAACTCACAGGGCCTGAGAAGAAAATGCTCGAGCTGGCCAGAGCGATTGCTATGAAGCCGAAGCTCCTCCTACTGGACGAGGTCATGGCCGAGATGCCTCCGAGCGAGATTGATAGGCTTTCGAAGATAGTTAGAGATCTAGCCGAGGAGGGGTCTCCACAGTATCTCTTGTGGAGCATGTTATGAGGGCTGTTGCAAAGATAGCTGTGAGGGCTTTAGTGCTATATAGAGGCGAGATAGTTATAGAGGGCTCTGTGGAGGAGATTCTGAGGAGCGATAAGTTAAGAGAGATCTATCTGGGTGCTGGCCGTGTCCCTTAGCGTTATAGACCTGGAATCCGGGTACGGAGCAACTCAGGTCCTCTGGGGTGTGGTGCTGAGAGTATCTAGAGGCTCCTTCACAGCTGTTCTGGGGCCTAATGGGGCTGGCAAGACAACCCTTTTAAACACCATAATGGGTTTTATAAAGCCTTAGAGAGGTAGGATAGTGTATAATGGTCATGACATGACTAGGCTGCCACCTCATAAGAAGGTTGAGCTGGGAATGAATATAGTTCCTGAGGGGAGGAGACTCTTCCCAGACTTAACTGTTAGAGAAAACCTCATCCTAGCTGTAAGAAGTAAGAGAGCTAGGAATAGCTTGGATAACTCTCTAGACCTCGTATTCACACTCTTCCCAGTACTGAGGGAGAGGCTGGCCCAGAAGGCAGGAACTCTAAGCGGTGGGGAGCAGTAGATGCTAGCAATCGCCAGGACTCTCATGACAAGGCCCGAGCTTCTCTTAATGGATGAGCCTAGCCAGGGATTAGCTCCAAAAATAGCTTTCAAGGTATTCATGGCAATCAAAAGGCTTAGAGAGACCGAAGGCATCTCGCTACTCCTGGTGGAGCAGAATGTTAACCTGGCCATGGAGGTCAGCGAGTATGTATATATCATAGATCATGGGAGGATCATTAGCGAAGGTACTAAGGAAGAGATATTAAAGGACTCCCGCGACATCATAGATAAGCTGGTAGGCATATAAATGATCCCCCACCTTAGAGAGGCAAGCTCTCTATTGCCAGGCCTCGAGCATCATATAGCGGTGATCATCCAATATATTGAGCAAAAGCTTATACCACCCATAAATGAATCTATATATGGCAAGCCAGTAGCTCAGCCTGGAAGACCGCTCGGTTGGTATCCGAGAGGACCCGGGTTCAAATCCCGGTCGCCGCACCAAGATCTTTACTCCTAATGATCCTCATTTATAAATAAGCGATCCTCGGGTTCTAATTTGCATACACGGGATCTTGGATCGATGCCCAGGTAGTACTCAGATCCATAGGGATCAGATCTACATATTAGCGTACATTCCACTCAGGGATCATCACATATGTATATGCATATATAGAGTATCTATATATGTGATATCGCCTGCTTTGCGGATCAATATGTGTGGCCCTGGGTTCGAAAAAAGCTCCTCAAAAATAAGTAGGGAAATAGATGGTGGGATCTCTATTTTTTCTCGCCCCTTGACAAAACCCAGATTAGCTTTAAAGATCTATGTAACGTTAAGTCTCCTGATTGAGACAACTCCATTAAGCGTTGAAATTTCCTTAATTATATTCTGCAGTTTATCAGAATACACTCTTATATAATTACCCGATACTATGGTTCATCCTATGTGACTTATCTTGTTTATTATGATTGGGTCTGATACTTCAATTTCGAGAACTTCACTACCTAGAGGCTTATTCAATTCCTCTATTCCTCTATTGAACCAACGGCTAGCAACTCCCCCTGTTCAGTATTGCTACTCTGTCAGCTAAGTATTCCGCCTCGAAATGTCATTAGTTGCAATAATTACTGTGCTTCCGTACTTCTTCAAGTTCTTAATTAGACTCCACACTTTGTGCTTACCGTCTATATCTTCTATTGTGATTGTAGGTTCATCGAATATAGCTATTTTAGGCCTCTGGATAATTACCTTACAGATCTCGACTCTTTTCCTCTGCCCGCTAGATAATTCCCAGATTATTGTATCAGCTTTGTTAATAATGTCAAGTTCATTTAAGCAATCTAAGATCCTCTGCCTTAATTCGTTCTTTGGAATACCATAAATTCTTCCGTGAGCCCATAAAGCCTTATATACAATAGTATTAAAGAGCGTAACTTCAGTAAAAGCAAAGCCTAAGCTCCCCTAACCTTTCCTGAATCCTTCGTAACGTCATAACCCATAATACTAACACTACCCTCCGTAGGTTTCAATATAGTGGAAATAATATATAATAAGGTTGTTTTACCCGCACCATTAGGGCCTAATATTACAAAAATTTCATTTTCATATATTTTAAGATTTAATCCTTTAAGGGCTCTTACTCCGTTCTTATACAACTTAGTTAAATTCTGTATATCAATAACAACCTCTCTCATTATTCCATCCTCGCGATTCTTCCAATAAGATAAAAAGCATGCCTTTAGGGGGCATTTTGTATAATCTACAATATTCCATTAATGTTTTACAAACTAGTCCCCATGATAATAGAGAGCGTTCTTATTTATATAAATTAATTAAGTATATAAATTAAGTAATGATTATCATTAGACGCCTACTACATCACTTCCAATTCTATAGTAGATCATCTGGACTCTAGGTAAAAAGAGATATACCCCTGGAGATTTAATAGACATATGATCTAGAGACTCCCAAAGCATTTGAAGACCTAGATAAATCATACCTCTTAAACCCTGCACATCAATGATCCTCCGTCCAGCATCATCAGAAAGCATCGATAAATTTAGCTCCGCTACAAAACACCACGTAGAATAAATAATAAATACAAATAAATATATAAGGATCTAATGCAAGGATCTAGTAAATGACAACAATATAGATAATTGTAAGCACATAGACAATAATAGTTGCAGATTAACTATATTTCGATACATGTAAAACACTACATCCAATTATATTAGCTGTGCGCTAGATCCCCGAGGATCAGTGAACAGCTCGAGCATCGAACCAAGATCCTATGTATGCAAATTAGATCCCGAGGATCGCTTATTTATAAATGAGGATCATTAGGAGTAAAGATCTTGGTGCGGCGGCCGGGATTTGAACCCGGGATTTCCGGCTCGGGAGGCCGGCGTCCTAGACCAGGCTAGACGACCGCCGCCAATTATTTAATTCTATCTGGGGTTTTATTGCTTTTCTTCAACCCTTGTTTGGGGTCGCTGCGATAGTCTTAAGACTTTTAGACTGAGATCCTTAACTATCTTCGAGGATGTGGATTTCAGGGTAAAGGTATAAGAGCTCTGTATAACCACTATTTTTGGGCCCGTAGCTCAGCCAGGATAGAGCGCCGGCCTCCTAAAGGCTGGTCCAGGTTGCCGGTGAAGCCGGCGGTCCGGGGTTCAAATCCCCGCGGGCCCGCCACATATGTTGCGAGCTCCTATGCATCTGCTTATTAGTTCTAATATATAGCTTCTATTTGGTAAGTTGCTGTGGAGATACCTGAGGAGCCTTTCAACTATGTTGCTGGTCTCGTTAAAAGGGATGTTGCTTCCTCTTTCGGTTTGTCTGTTGAGGATCTTAGGGTTGAGATCCCCTCCAAGCCGGAGTTGGGGGATCTTGCCATACCTCTTCACAGCATTCTGAAGGGGAAGGGTCTATCCCATGGTGAGGTTGGCAGAGCCTTAGAATCTGTTCTCGCTGGTAACAAATACGTTGGAAAATCATCTATAGTCTCAGGCTATCTAGATATATGGTTGAACGCGTCTGAACTTTCTAAGATAGTCTTCAGGGCTGTTGAGACATATGGTGAGGGATATGGCGTTGTAAGGGTGAGGGAGTCGAAAAGATATGTTGTAGAATATGTATCTGCCAACCCTGTCCACCCACTCCATATAGGCTCCGGTAGAAACGCGGCTCTAGGGATAGCTATTACCTCTATGCTTAGGCTGAGGGGGCATAGTGTTGAGACTAGGTTCTATGTGAATGATATGGGTAGGCAGGTAGCTATAATGGTGCTCGGCTATATGTTGCTAGGTATGCCAGATTCTCCGGAGGGTGTTAAGGAGGATCACTGGATCGGATATATATATGCTTCTACAAACGTGATCCTAGAGATCCTATCGATCAAAAAGAAGCTTGAGGAGCTTAGAGAGAAGAGCCCAAATGATTATATGGAGAAGCTCAGAGAGCTAGACAGCCTCATGGCAGATGCTGCAAGGCTTAGCGAGAAATTCCCAAGCGTATTCAAGAAGCTCATGGATAGACTATCAAGTCTTGAGAACCCCGAGGGAGAGGTCTCGAGACTCATGGCATCGTATGAGAAGGCATCAGATCCAGAGGTTGTTAAAGCCTTCAGAAAAGCTGTAGAGCTATGCCTCAGAGGCTTTAGAAAAACACTTAGCCTTATGGGAGCGGAGTTTGATAGATGGGACTTTGAGAGCGACCTGGCATGGGAGGGCATTGTTGAGCAGGTTATCCAAGCAGCGAGATCCTCGAGATACTATGGATATCACAAGGGAGCCCCAGCACTGATATTCGACGAGATACTAAGGATCCCTGGGATAAGGGATGAGCTGAGGCTCCCGAAAACCCTCGAGATACCCCCTCTAATCCTTATGAGGAGTGATGAGACAACACTATATACTGTTAGAGATATAGGATATAGCATAAAGAAGTTCAGAGAGTCAGGGGCTGATTATGTTATAAACATAATAGCCTCGGAGCAGATCCTCCCGCAGGCGCAGCTAAGGCTAGCCCTATATGCACTCGGCTTTAAGAGGGAGGCATCTAATCTGATACACTATAGCTATGAAATAGTATCCCTCCCAGGGCAGAGGATGAGCGGTAGGAGGGGTAGATATGTAACTCTAGATGAGGTGATCGAGATGTCTATAGCAAGGAGTATGGAAATACTTAGAGATAGGGGATCCGGGGGAGGCGAAGATATAGCCAGAGCAATAGGGGTTTCAGCTGTGAAATACTCGCTAGCATCTGTATCACCCTCTAAACAGATAACATTCAGAATTGAGGAAGCCCTCAACTTCGAGAGGAACTCAGCACCATATATCATGTATACATATGCAAGAGCATCAAGCATACTGGAGAAGGCAGGCGAGAGACCTAGCCTAGACGATATCGACTACAACGCTGCAGAGGAGAATCAGAAGAGGAGACAGCTTTTAATAGAGATCTCTAGGGCCCCAACGATATTCACAAAAGCTATCGACGAGCTCAAGCCAGAGGATATAGCATCGGAGCTGATAAAGATCTCAGATCTTTTCAACTCGTGGTACCAAGAGGATCCAGTGATCAGAGAGCCAAATCTAGGGGCGAGGGCGTATAAGATATATCTAGTTAGAGGAGTTAGACAGGTTCTAGGTATAGGGCTGAGGGCCCTGGGGATAACACCTCTAGAGAAGATCTAGATATCTCTGGAAAGCCAGAAGCATAGCTCATCTCCCCTAGGTGAGGGGTAATCGCCCTTCCCACTTCACTTGCCCTCCTCCAATACGTTACCATATATAACCTTTATCCCCAGCCCCATGACTCTTTCAAGGGCCTCTCGATCTATGTTCAGAGCCACCACTATCTTCCCATCAGGCTCTCTACCTAGTATTCTCTTAAATATATGGCATTTCTCCCCAAACCACTCTATATCCTCAACCTCTGCTAGGGATTTAACCTCTATAAAGTATGGTTATCATGCACATATATATCCATCTCTAGCTTAGCACCCTTCCTATGGTATCTATCCTCTATATCCTTAAACGTGATCTTCTCAACACGTCTAGGCTCGATCCCCACCCGCTTGTCTCCCTCAAGCCCCTCTTTATATATATTGAGGATCGTCCCCTCAAGATCCATACCCATTCTCCTCCCAAGAGATTCTATAGAAGTCTCGATCCTAGCGAGTGTCTTGCTATGGGGTTAAAGGATCTTAGTGTGTTCCTCTAAAATCCTGCTATGTTCCTCTAGTATTTTGCTATGTTGCTCCAATATCTTACTATGTTTCTCAAGAGTCTCAAAGATCTTGTCAAACCTATTTTCATATATTCAGCCAGGGTTTTAATAGCTTCAGCCAGCTCGCCTAGCTCTTCAGCCCTGGCCTTTTTAACAGCCCTCTCAACAACCTCTTCAAGCTTAGCCTAATCTATAGATAAGCTATTACCAGAGCCGCTGATCTTCTCCTGGGCTGTCATCTATCCTTATAGAATAGTTTAGCATCATGGCTAATATAATACGTCATCTCCTCACATTGAAAAGAGTGGAGCTTTGGCTGTGGTTATTACTTCTTAGGCATTTCTAATCTATGTATGTTCCAGCATATGTGGCATGTAACTATCCTGATGACATTCTTACCCTTGCTTCTCAGCCTTATGGTAGCTGTCAGCCCTGGGATCAGGGGTGCCCTGCATTTTCTACAGAAGCTTCTCTTTATATCCCTGGGCAGGTCTATGGAGTTTCTCATAGCTAGCCTGAATATCAGGTTACCGGCTGTTAGTGCTAGTTCTACATCTCCTTCTCTTATAGCTTTAAACGATAGCTCCCTAAGGATCTCTATCCTCTGGAGCACGAGGTCTCTGAGCACACGTCTCCTCAAGATCTCCTATGTGAATTAATATTAGGGCTTATATATACTACACTATGAATACTGTGGAGGTGGCCTCAATTTTCAGGCTCGGAGCTGATTCTAAGCCAGGGTGAGAGGGAGGTTTTAAAAGCCCTAGCAATGGTTGGAAGGGGTTCTATAGATGATGCGTCGAGAACCAGCGGTATACCGAGGAGTACTATTGCGTCTCTGATAGAGGCTCTATCGGCTAAGGGGCTTGTGAGGGTTGAGAGGAGGGCTAAATATATATATAGAACCACCCATGAGGGTATTGAGAATCTGAGATCCTTCCCCGAAGAGGATCTTCTGAAGCTTCTCTCGGAGAGAGGAGGATCTATTTCTATCCAAGAGGCAGAGAGATCCATGGGTAGGGAGAGGGTCTCAATAGCGGTGGCATGGTCTAGAAGAAGGGGGTGGGTAAGGGTTGAGGGCGACATGTTGATCCTAGTGGGAGGGGGTTCGCTAGAGAGATATAGAGAGGTTCTTGCAAAATGCATTGCAGGTGTTGAAAGGGATGAAATCCCCCTGACAGACGAGGAGATCCAGGAGCTTGTTAGGAGGAAGATGCTTTCTAGAGAGGAGAGGAGAGAGATATATTTTGAGGTCACCGATGAAGGCTATAATATTCTTAGAAGAACCGAGAACCTACAGATCGTCTCTAAGATATCCAAGGATGTGTTGTCTAGAAAGCCATCAGAGATTATATTGAGACCATATAATGTTGAAGCCGAGCCGAGGGAGATCTACCCGGGTTATAAGCACTTCTATGTAGACTTCCTAGAGATGCTTAGGGATGTGATGGTCTCGCTGGGGTTTGAGGAGATCACAGACGATCTTGTTGTACCAGAACTGTGGAACTTCGACGTTCTATTCCAAGCACAGGATCACCCGGCAAGAGAGATTCATGACACGCTTGTTCTCGAATCGCCTCCTGCAGATCTGAAGGGCTACGTGGATCTCCTAGAGCTTGTTGCCAAAGAGCATGAGAGGGGCTGGGGATATAGATACGATAGATCTATAGCCTCTAGACTTATAATGAGGAGCCAAACCACTGCTGCGACCATTAAATATCTATATACACATAGAGAGCCCCCGGTGAGGGCCTTCATAGTTGGGAGGGTCTTCAGATTCGATACAATAGACGCTAAACATCTCCCCGAGTTCCATCAGATGGACGGCATTGCCATGGAGAGGGATATGAGCCTGAGGAAGCTTCTAGGCATACTAACCCAGATTACGAGGGCCCTTGGATTTAAAGAGGTTGTGTTTAAACCCGGATACTTCCCCTTCACAGAGCCTAGCGTTGAGGGGTATGTTAAGATAGAGGGCTTGGGGTATATAGAGATCTTTGGATCAGGATTGTTTAGGCCGGAGGTGCTTAGAATGGTTGGGGTGAAACATAATGTGGGGGCTTGGGGTATGGGGGTTGATAGGCTGGCGATGGCATATCTCTCTATATCAGATATAAGGGAACTCTACACCCCTTCCCTCGAGAAGCTGAGGTGGTATAGAATTGCCAGTTATAAGGCTATCCACTAAAAGACTCTTCGGCCTCTTGGGCAGGGAGATTGAGGAAACAGATCTAGAGAGACTCTTAATGAGAGTGAAGGGAGAGGTTGAGGGAGCTGGCAATGGCTATATAGAGGTTGAGATTAACAGCGATAGACTTGATATGATGATCTCTGAGGGTGTGGCGAGAACTTTAAAAGGGCTCCTAGGGATAGAGGTTGGTCTCCCCAGATATCCCTATAAGAGTAGCGGCCACAGATTAGAGGTGAAAGACGTCCCTCAGAGACCATATATAGCTATGGCTATTATAAGGGGGATTAGAAGCTCTGATGAGTTCATAGAAGAGCTGATCCAGTTTCAGGAGAAGCTCCACATGACAATAGGTAGGAAGAGGAGGAAGGTTGCAATAGGGCTTCACGATCTCTCTAAGGTTCCTGGTAGGGAATGCATGTATAGAGAGCTAGAACCTACCGAGACATTTGCACCGCTTGGATATTCGAGATCATTGAAGGTGGAGGAGATCCTAAGGGTGACCGAACAGGGTAGGCTATATGGACATATATCGAATAGGGATGGGAGAGTGCCAGGTATAGTATGCGGCGGTGAAGTTATAAGCATGCCTCCGGTGATTAATTCGGAGCTTACAAGGATCACGAATAGGACAAGAGATCTTTTGATCGATGTGACAGGCACAGATCTAGGGTATGTTTTGAAGACACTCGAGATCCTCTCTACAACTATTGCAGAAGGTACAGAGGATAGGGCTATAGAAAGGGTATCTATACATGCCCCGTGGGGAGATCTAGAGGCTCCCGTCGGTGAGGTGAGGAAAATGGTGCTCGATGTTGGATGGGCATCATCGCTAATAGGTTTAGAGGGTTTGGGGGTGGAGAGTATCTCCAGATTTCTCGAGGAGATGAGATACGGCGTAAAACCTCTTGGTAGGGAGGTTGAGGTCTACATACCATCATATAGAATAGATGTTATAGAACCCGTGGATCTCGTTGAGGATATAGCGGTAGCAATAGATCTAAATAAGATATCTCCAGAGCCGCTTCAAATAACACTCCCAGGCAGGTTACATCATAGCTCGATCCTTAGGAGAGTATTGAGGGATATAATGACTGGGCTCGGATTCACCGAGGTGTATAGGCATGTGTTAGTTCCAGAGCAGCTGCTAAGAGACCTAGGCTTTACAGATTTTCTGAAGATCAGAAATCCTGTTTCGAGCGAGATGTCCGCTGCGAGGCCCTCAATAATTATAAGTATTCTTATAACACTCTCAGCTACACATCACTCGCCAAAACCAATAAAGATCTATGAGATAGGGGATATAGTGGTTAGAGATCCAACAACATATACCGGGTGGAGGACAGGGCTATCTATGGCCGCATCTATACTAGATTATGAGGTTAGCTTCGAGGATATACAGGCACCACTTTTCTCGATGCTCAGATCTCTAGGCCTATCCCCGAGAACTAGGTCGCGGAGACACCCGCTCTTCATTGACGGTAGATCTGCAGAGATCATTGTGAATGGGAGGATCGTTGGAGTGGTTGGAGAGATCAGGCTAGAGGTTCTTAAGAAGATGGAGATAGATTTCCCAGTAGCCGCATTCGAGGTGGATCTCAAACAGCTTATAAATACACAATCTATGGTGGAGCTATAGAGCCTTCCTCGGAGCTGGATCCATTGAAGATCGCTGTGATCTCCTACAGACCTATTGGCCCTATGCCAACTGGCAGCAGAAGAATTATTATAGATCTAGCCGTTGGTTTAAAGGAAAAGGGCTTCCATGTAGATATATATAATATTTCGAGGAGAGGCTATGGATGTCCCGACGATATTTCACTAGAGGGGGTTGGATGTGTAGAGCTATCTGAAGATCTCCTCAGGAGATCTCTGCTTCTCCTACCAAGGATCCTCACGCTTGCTAGTGACGAGGCTCTCCTCTTCATCAAGCTTGCAGCTCAATCCATGGTTGATCGAATAAGCAAGGTTTATCAAGAGCTTGCAGAGGCGATCGACTCCAAAGGCTATGATCTTGCCATACTTGAGACGATATACCTCTCACATCTAGGCTCACTCCTAAGATCCAGAGGCATTCAAGCAGTGCTAAGGCTACACAATGTTGAGGCCGAATATATAGCTTCGCTATCATATAGCTATCTCAAAGACATCGCATATAGATCTATGAAGGTTGTTGAGCGGAGATCGCTGATTATGATCTCTAATAGAGTTGTGATATCCATGAGAGATAAGGAGATCATTAAGAGGCTCTATGGCTTAGAGACACAGTATCTAGGTCCGACAGTAAGGGGTTCTAGAAGGGATTGTAGCTCAAGGGATCAGGAGCTGATAAAAGGTCTAGGACTTGAGTGTGGAAGCTATGCTCTGTTTGTTGGAAGCCCTCATAAGCCGAATGTCGATGCTCTCTATAATATTCTGAATGGGATCTATAAGGGGGGAGTGGGGATAGATCTAGCTGTTGTAGGGGGGATAGGGAAATATATGGAAGGAAGGATCTCTGATAAGCGGGTTAAGATCCTAGGGATAGTTCCAGATAGAATCCTGAGATCCCTCTACTGCTGTGCATCATTCTCACTAGCCCCTATAGTAAGCGGTGGAGGTGTGCCGATAAAGTTGATAGAATCAATATTATATGGGGTGCCAACTGTAACATCTAAGAGAGCCGAGCTAATTATACCGGGGTTAAAGCACCTCGAGAATGTTGTGATTATCGAGAGGATCGGGGGTATAGCTGAGGCTCTAAAGATCCTCTCGAGGAATAGGATACTCAGAAACAAGATCTCTGAGGGAGCCCAGAGGATAGCCGATGAGCTAATAGGATTTGAGAGAACTATCGAGAGATATAGAGCATATATAGAGGATATAGCGAATCAATAAATAATATCATCTATTTTCTACAATCTCGTCAACTTATTTGTACCTGGCTGGAGATCGTGGTTTTCGGATTTTCTTTTAGCATGTATAGAAACCCTAGGACACATTGGTATTCATGGGAGGAGGGCAAGAAGCGTAACTGGTAATACAGATGAGAGATGATGCTCTAAGAGATAATGCTACTGGGTTAATTATTTCGATAGTAGACTTTCTATAGTATCTGCAAATATTCTTGACAAGCGGTTTCTATCGTATATCTTGGCTATTGATCTTATTTTGTCTCTGTTAAACTCATCTAGCCTATGGATCATCGATTGGATGCCCTCACATATATCTATAGGATCATTGCTGGCTATGTATATTCCTAATGAGTAGTGCTCAATAAATTTCTCTATATATGAGTGTTTAGGTCCGAACGCCAGGATTGGTAGTCCTGCGCCGATATATTCATATATTGTGGATCTCATACTAGTTATATTCCAGAGATCCCTAGACATGGGCCGACCTGTTATCGCTAGGTCAGATATTATTAGCTCTCTAACAAGCGTCTCTCGATCTAGATATCCCTTTAAAGATATGTTGTCTTGGAGTCTAAGTCTTTTTATTATGACCTCTAGCTTTTTCCTTAAAGCACCATCACCTATTATTTTAAGTCTTAGTCTTCCAACATTGAATCTTCTATATGCTAGTGAAAAGCCTTCCACTATCTCCTCAAGCATGTGGTATCTCCAGCTGAGATCTCCGAGGAACACAATCTCATATGTTTCTCCTATATTTCTATGCTGCGTAGCCACATCATAGATCCTCGTGTAAAGCTCTATATCAACCCCATTATGGATGGTAACTATATCTCCACGGTCTGTTATGCTCTGTAAAACTGCTTTTTGGGCTTCCGTGGTTGTAACAACAAGATCTGCTTCCCTATATATCCTATGGATCTTTTTCATTGAGTAAGTTCTATAAATAGCTCTTATAAAGCCATCTCCTCTGTGAAACTCTATGAGATCTCTCACATCTATAGCTAGGGGTATGCCCAGATTTATTGAAACTCTATAGCCTAGATATGTGGCCTCTATAGGAGGTACAGAAGCTATAACGAGTGATGGTCTTTGACTTTTGATATTTTCGAGGATCCCATCTATATGTTGAGACAGCACCACGCTAGCGAGATCTCTGATCCTATCAATGAGCCCTGTATATCTCTTGAGTTTGAGATTTATAATAGTCTCTCCATAGCTACCTCTTTCAATAGGTCTCGATAAGATCCTTGGATATAGCCTTATAACAGTAACATTATATCCTCTTTTCCTAAGCTCTCTAACAAAGTAATGTATTCTAACGCCATTGGCGTTCTCAGGAGGTGGGTAGAAACCTGTTAAAAATATAATACCCAAGGCAATATCCTCTAAACAAATCAAGCAAAGAAAGTTATTAAGGGTTCACGCCTCAGATGTATATTGGCGGAGATCAAGTTAAACGGATTATCTATATAGCCTAGATCCTTGTTTATCTGACCACCTCGCCCTAAAGAGGCGAGGCTCTTAGTTATAATAAGGTGCCTCTAATATTTAGAGCGGTATGCAATCAATACTATATGGAACCCATATTGAAGATTATAGATCTTGATGAGATTATTGAATGTATCTTTATAAGGCGTGAGAATAGGTTTGTTGGTAGAGCGATATGTGGATCCCAAGAAGCTATGGTGCATATCAACAACACCGGTAGGTTACCCGACATACTGTATAGAGGCTCTAGAATTCTATGCACCAGAATCGAGGGTAGGAAAACCAGGTTGAGGGTTATAGGATCACATGTGGACAGAGATATGTGGACCCTCATAGATACTAAGATGCAGGAGAGAGCCTTCGTAGTATCTGTTGAGAAAAACCTCATAGGATGGCTCGAAGGATATAAGGTCTATAAGAGGGATGTAGAGATTAGAGGGACAAAAATCGATTTCCTCCTCAGACGAGGCGAGAGGGAGGTGCTTGTAGAACTTAAGAGTGCTGTATATTTCCATCCAAGCGATATGAGCGCTAGATACCCTGACACCATAAGCCTTAGAGGTAGAAGGCATGTAGAGATCCTCTCTGAGCTAGAGGGTAGAGATAGATATTTGGTTTTTATAGCGGGCCATCCACTAGCAAGGATCTTCGGCCCTAGCAGCGTAGACCCCCTATTGCCGAGCTTACTCAAAAGAGCATCTATGGCAGGCGTATATATAAAGGCGACGAAGTTCTATATAGATCATAGTTCCATAGTGCTCTCAGATCCAAATTTACCGGTTACACTAGACCCGCCCTTCTAGGGCGGGGATGGAGATCTATAGCTCTATATCCTCTGGTATTCTCGATTATGGTAGCTATTAGAGTGAGTTTCGGAGGTCAATCTCTAGCAATACTCGATAGAAATGCTGAGTACACAAGGTTAAACATATCTTCCGAGGCTATGATAAAGTCCATAACCCCGAGTCCCTCGAAGAGAGGGATAGAAATAAGGGGCTGGAGACCCCCAGCAAAAAGATCTTCTATAGAATTGAAAGGGGAGGAGGTCAGGCTAGATCCTCCGACATAGTTGTTATAATGATCTGATTATATGGTCGATTTTTGCTAAGCTATCGTTCATCACAATAGCATTTGAATTGATTATTAGATCTCCAATATATATTAACCTAAATACAAGTAATACACTTAAGAAGATCTTATGGAGAGCAAACTAGTTGAGACCTGGAGATCCAGCCCTAAACCTTCTTACCTAGGGTGGAACCTCTCCTTCGAAACAGAGGAGAAGTTAGGGATATAGAAGCTAACATATTCTACGAGGAGTTGAGGCTATAGTTAAACATCTGTCTTTTTCGGCTGTGAATGTTTTTGATGGTTACTTGTGGATCTCAATCTCAATATTTAATCTCTAATAGGTTACTTGTATTGGGGGCTGCATGTCGCTTAGTAGATATATAGTTATTAGAGGCATTATGACGCTTGTAACATTCATATCTGCTTTAGTGGTTTTCTTTCTCCTGACTAGAGTGTTACCCGCTGTTGCTTTGGGAGCCAATCCCTTTCTGCCTACCCAGTCTCTAGATCCTCTCTTTAGAGCTGTTGTTAGATCCTCCGATGATCCTGGATACGCGAGTTGGGTTTCAATGCTTTCAGCTACATACGGACTCTCGAGGCCTCTCCTCCCAGATCAGCTAGTTATATTTATAAAGAATTCCTTTACCCTTGATTTTGGATACTCGTTAACGTCTATGAGAAGCGTTTCATCAGAGATCTTGCTGAGACTTCCATATACATTAGCCCTATATATATTCGCGGTTGTAATCCCTATCTTCGTAGGGTATTATCTTGCGATTGCTGCTGCGAAGGCTAGAGGGAAGGTCTTGGATTTCCTGGTAACGATCTCGAGCCTGGCAAGCTTCTCAGTACCTGTATGGGTTTTCGTCCTGATCATCTATTATTTCCTCGCATACATACCCAAGGTATCCTGGGGTGTATATATCCTCCCACTACCCGTTAAGGCTCCGACAACGAGCATTACAGGGGTTCATGATATAAGGTATTGGATCTGGTATCTCTCCCCTCTATACATTGCATCTATACTATCATTCTACGGTGTCTGGGCATATTTCTTCAGAACCATAATCGCCTCCGAGCTAGGAGAGGAGTACACGGTCACAGCTAGGGCTAAGGGTCTTTCAGAATGGGGGGTGCTTAGATCAGAGGTTATGCCTAACATAAGGCCCCCAATAATGACTAAGATAGCGTATTCCGTGCCAACTATATTTGGCGGCTCGATCGCTCTGGAGATAGTCTCATCCTGGCCAGGGATTGCTTATTATGCCTATCAAGCAATTCAGAACAATGACATCCCGGTTATGAACGCTTTCTTCGTGATCTCCACTATGTTGGTATCGCTATCTCTATATATATCTGATATATTAATCGCGATCCTAGATCCAAGGGTTAGACAAGGGATCACGGGTTATACAAGGTGATCCCATTGGCTACAGAGGGGGCAAGCTGGAGATCACTAGGGGTGAAATTCTATGTTGGGCTCTCAATAGTCGTCTTCTATGCAGCCCTAGGTACTTACTCGATGCTAGCCGGATATATAGGGTCCTTCGAGAGTATGTGGGAAGCAGATTACCTTGCCAAGCCTATATGGGTTGCATATATATTCGAGCCGGGACTGCCCCCTACAATCATTAAGAGGCTAGAGGAATGGCATGTAGAGAGCTCTAACGAATATATAACTATAAACAGTCATGATCGGTACTCACTTAATATAAGCCTTAAAAGACCTGGATCATATGTTATAGCGTCTGCAGGCTTTGAATATCCATACAAGCCCGCAAGATCCATGGTGATTGAATACAGCATGCAGGTTTCCTCCCAATATAGTGTGAGATATAGGGTTAACCTATCTATAGTGAGTGATAACCTCCTTGGCAGGATCGTCACAGTAGAGTATGGTGGTATGAAAGATAACATCACCGCTGGGAGATATGCTGTTCTTCTTGCTGAAGAAACGATAGAGGGTGGGGGGTTCAAGATATATAATTCATCAATAAGACTTCCATACCCCTTCCTAAATAGGATCCAAGAACCCCCGATCCCTGTGCTGGTCAACCCTGTAAGCGATCTACTATTGGATCGGGGAACAAGGATAAGGGGTATTATAAATATAACATACACATGCATAGATCAATCTAGATGTGGAGGTATAACCCTCGAGGTTCGAAGCATCACAGTAAAGATCCTAGGTCTCGCCCACGGTTTCATGGGCACAGATCAAAAGGGATCTGATATATGGAGACAATTCATAGAAGGTGCGAGGGTTGCTAACCTCTTTGGGCTAACTGCTGCGGCTACAACCGTTCTGATAGCTATATCTATAGGATCTATCTCTGGCTTCAGGGTTGGGAGGTTCTCGGATCAGGTGCTTACCTTTATAACAGATACAATGTTCTTTCTACCAGCTCTACCCCTAATAATGATAGCCACAGCCGTCCTAGGGAGGTCTATGTTAGTGCTATATGGGCTAATAGTGCTCGTCTCGTGGCCAGGGCTAGCTAGGCTAGCTAGGTCTTGGGCAATGGCTATAAGGGGGGAGCCCTATATAGAGGCTGCTATAGCAGTTGGTGCAGGTAGACTGTGGATTTTGAGGAAACACGTTATACCCAGGCTTGCTCCTCTAGCAATATACGGTCTAGTATCACTAGTCCCAGGGGTTATATCGACAGAGGTTCTAATCCAGTTCATAGGCTTTGGGGATCCCAACATACCATCGTGGGGTAGAATGCTCAACGAGGCATATAACGAGGGTGCACTGATAAATGGTGCCTGGTGGTGGCTCTTCGCACCAATAACTGGTATAACAAGCTATATGGCTGGATTCGTTTTGATGGGTATGGCGCTGGAGGAGAGATTAAACCCGAAGCTCACACTCTCACAAAGGCAATTCAAATAAATCTACTGATCGAAAAGCCTGGCTCTCATAAAAGGGATGAGCTTTGGTTGTAACCGGTTGTAACCAGCTTTAGTTCAGCCCATTTTATATCCCTCTAAGCGGAGAGGGTTAGGTGATGCTATGTATATGTTTATAGAGACTCTGAATTTCCACAGGAGCTTCTGGCTATCCAGCTCCAGAGACGATATTGCTGAGGGTTTTTCATCGGATCTCAGGGATATATTTAAGGAGGCTATCTTAGCGAATCTATATATACCGTTGAGGGCAGGCATGGATCTTTTGGTGTGGATTTCATCAGACACGCCTGAGTTGATAGCTAGGTTTAGGAGCGTTTTAAGAGGTAGATATGGAGGCTACCTTGACGAGGTGCTAAGCTTTCTCGCCGTCTACAGACCCTCCCAGTATATCCTCCCACACCAGGATCTGAGGGAATATGTGGCGAGGGCTTCAAAGGATCCCTATGAATATATTGTTGCATATCCCATGAAAAAATCCCCTGAGTGGTACCTACTACCCTTTGAGGAGAGGAGGAAGATCATGGCTGAGCATGCCTCACAAGCAAGATCTCTATCAACAGGCAAAAAGATCAGATCCTATACAGCCTATAGCTATGGTTTAGATGATAACGAGTTCCTAGTGATCTACGAGCTAGAGGATCTAGAAGTCTGGAATATAATAGTAGAAAAGCTTAGAGAGGCACAACATAGAAGATGGGTGGTAAGAGAGGAGCCCATATTAACCGGCAAATACATATCGCTCGATTCTCTAAGCGCGGTGCTAAGTTCTAAAGCAGAACATCTAAGGAAGATCGCATAATAAATTAAACTTCATAATATACGAAGCCCTGTCTTCTGAGGTGTGAAGTTGTCAGCGTAGCTGGAGAATGAGGCCGAGGATAAGTATTACTACCCCTCCAGCAACAGTTACTACCCTTTCAAGGCCTATGCCGAGAAGACCTATATATATTAGGTACCCTTCTAGAACTGCAGTTGCTAGAGATAATATGGGATTTGATAGCAAAGCACCCATTATAAACCCAATTAGCCCTGCAAGTAGAGGTATCAATAGACCTCCGGCTAGGGTCAAAGCTAGCGAGAAGAAGATCGAGCCTACCGCGAGGCCCACAGCTATTGGAAGTAGTATTAATCCTAGAAAACCTCCTATTACGAACCCGATCACTTCTATGATCAGTAGAAGCGGGCTGAACTCTTTTTCATGGCAGTGGGAATGCTTTTATATTCTTTCCATTATCAATTATTGGTTTAAGTGGAGGTTTAGGAACAAAGAAAGGTCCAGGGTTAATGGCTAGGGGAAAGAGAAAGAGGGATAAGAGGTGGATGTGGGTTGTCAAACCAGGAGATAAGATAGTTGTTAGTAGAACCGCTATCCTGCCTTCAAAGAAGCTATCTAGGAGAGAATTCAGGGCATTAGAAGAGATCGTTAATATATATAGCGAGGTGCTTGAAAAGTGCTTCCCCACGCATCTAGAAAAATCATCGAAAATCATTGTATCCTGAGGAATGGGAGGTATCGAGTGCTAAGGGATATCTATCCAAATATCCCATCCCACTATATACATGGAGTTTGTCAGGATGCAACTGAAGGGTATCCTCTCTAAGGAGGAACAAGGCTAGACAATATGCCGAGGAGATCTTTAATGAGATCGTTAAATATCTAGGTCTGGGGAAAAAGGATCTTAGGAGTATGGGGATCGTGAGATATTTCTGGAGAGGATCTTGGGAGATCGCTCGGGATCAAGTTGATCTTGAGATGATGGGGACAAACTGGTGCCTAGGATCAACAGCATTAGCCTATGGCAAGTTGATGATCATGTATGGAAACCAGTAAACCCAACTAAGATCAATATAAATGGTGTCGAGAACGCTTTCTTCACAAGTGTCGCTATTAATACCCATAGGGGCTGTGTGCGCATAGATCTAGAGCCTTCTAAGGAGTTCTATAAGCTTCTCACAAGAGGTTTTAAGCCGATATCTCATGCTAAGATCAAGCTTGATAGGAAGGGTAGGAGGGCGATATTCCACCTATCCCTAGAGAAGGAGGTCGAGATCTACAGGCCTAGGAATATTAATCCTGTTGATATTAATGGGAACTCTGTGGCAACTCTCTACGAGGCATTCGCAGCAATCCTAGAAACAGATCTTGCAGAGACAACACTGGGCTATAGCTATAGGAAAAGGGGAGTATTAGAGGAGAAATGGATCCGATGGCAGAGAGGCTAGAAAGGCTATGGAGAAGCTTAGAGAGGAGAAGAAGAGGGACTATAGGATGAAAACAGCAAACCTGATAGTCAGAGATGCATTGAGGATGAGAGGAGTAATAGCTATTGAGAGGATCTCGGGAGAAGATATAAGGGTTATGATCGCTAGATACAAGAATAGACGATTAAGGCATAGGATATATCAAAGCGCACTGAAGGGAGAGCTGAACGCGATAATGGACAAGGCAAGGGAATATGGCGTACCGATATTGATGGCAGATCCCAGGAATACCTCGAAGATCTGCCCAATACACAATACCTCGATAGAATATGGAGAGGATAGAATAGGGATCTGCAGCAAAGGAGGTGAGAGGTGGCATAGAGAGGTAGTGGCATTGATAAATATCTATTTAAAAGCCCTCGAAGCCCTGTATGAGGGCTATGCCCAGAAGGGCTTCGGGGTTTCAATTCTAGATGGGAGCCCCTTTCCGCTGGGTTCCCTTTTGGGGGTGGAAGCCCTTCGATGGCCACAGGGATGCTATAGCATCCCTGTGGCCATCGAGAAGCAAAGTAACACAAACAAAAGAAAATCAATGACAATCAATACCTATTGAGGGACAAGCGGAATCATAATAGGTCTATCTGTGTCGGTAAAGACGCTATCCAGATGAACAGTTAGGAGGAAGGTGTTAGAGAATTTGATTTTAAAGTGTCTTGAAATATATAGGGTTATTGTTAAACCCTTCTAGAAGATCAGAATTTTTGTCCCACCTCTACCATGCCTTGCTAGGAAGGAGGCAGCGCCAACTATGGGGCATCCCTCTATAATAGAGTCATTTGAAATCCCCATCGCTTCTATCGTTGTGGAGCATGCATATATTCTAATGTTTTCTGAGTTTCTTGCAATGGAGATCAGATCTTGGAGCCTTGGTATTCCTTTAGGTTCCATTCCTCTTTTCCTCAACTCCTCATAGAAGCCCTTCTCAATCTCATCAGCACCTCCCTTGACTATGGCTTTAAGACCCCAGAATGTAAAGAACATCTCAACCCTCATACCCATAGCAGAAGCAGTAGTTGCTAAGATGAACGCGGGATATACGCTCTCTGGCCTGTCAGATCTAACTATAATAGCTATATCTGCCGGCTTCTCTGCAGACATCGGATTACTCACCTATCTTTCTAATTATGGCTATTATTTCCTCGTCTCTCCTCCTTACGTCAAGGATCTCGTTGCCAGTATATGCAGACCATGATTTGAGATCCTCTTCGAATGCTGGATCTCTCGCGATCACCATAACTATAGAGCCCTTTGGCATGCTTGTTAATGTTGAAGTTAGCATTAATATAGGTCCTGGGCACATGAGCCCCCTAGCATCTATCACTCTATCTATTTTATATGAAACCTCTAGATTCTCATTTGAACGGCCTTTCAATATATCCCACCGACTAGATTATACGTTAGAAAGCTTAAATAGGATTTTTATTTTTCTATATTTGATAACAAATATATTATTTATTTGGTGATATTAGAAGGATTTTATAGCGATTTTTAGCTGGTATTACATATAACAATTCACAGATCATTGATACTCAAACGATTCCTTCTTCACTCTTATGAGTAGTTTTTCGGCTATAAGGAGGGTCATTCAGGTAGTAGAAATGCTTTTAAGCTGGATAGGAGGTTTATAGAACTAGAAGAGATACTAATAAGTTCTAGACCTGTAGTTAATATTGATGGTCTCCATGTCCCGGCTATATGTGGGGATAGATATTGGGGCTACATATGTGCGTGCTGGATTATTTAATGAAGAGGCTAAGATCCTTAGAAAGATCAAAAGACCGTTTCCTATAGAGGATTTTGAGGGTTTTCTTAAGAAGCTTGTTATTGATCTATGTGGAGATATGATCAAATATGTGGCTAGAGTCGGAATAGGATCTATAGGCCCTCTAGATATAGCGAAGGGATCGGTGCTGAGAACTCCAAATGCCCCTATAAAGAGTTTCAGCCTTGTCTCTCCTATAAGGGAGCTAGGACTAGAGGTGGTGATAGCTAATGATGCGTCCGCAGCTGCTTGGGGCGAATATATATTGGGTTTAGGTAGAGGTAGAGAGAATCTTTTATATGTTACAATAAGCACTGGGATTGGAGGAGGCGTTATTGTAGATGGGGAGCTCTTGATAGGTAAAGATGGAAATGCGCATGAGATAGGCCATATAGTTGTTGATTATATGTCAGGCATAAGATGTGGTTGTGGAGGCTATGGACATTGGGAAGCTCTAGCATCTGGGGCTAACATGTCAAGGAGTCTCGTCGATTATATCAAATCTCTAGGAATATGTGAAACTACAAACAATATGGGATCTCCTACGTGTGGGGACATCAAGAAAGACAGATATTTATCTTCAGAAGAGATTTTTTATAGATACCGTGGTGGTGATCCGATCATTATTAAATATATAGAAGAATATCTAATGCCTATAAATGCTGCTGGACTAGCATCTGCAACCAATACGTATGATCCCGAGGTGGTGATCCTCGGAGGCGGTGTAGCTTTGAACAATAAAGAGATATTTATGAATGGTATAGAGAGATATATCGATAGATATCTAGCTGTTAGAAAACCTGAGATCATGTTCACTAATTTTGGAGATGATGTAGGGATCTATGGTGCTGTCTCTCTAGCTATAAAAATACCGAGGTCCTTAAGGAAATATGTCGACATATGGAATGCTGCCTAACAGCTTCCCTACTCATGGCTGTGTAGAAATCTATAGATCTCTTTACTAACAATATAAGAGTTCCTTCCTCTCATAGTTGAAGCATTGTCTTTTTAATGTGAGGAGATCAGCGAGAATGAATAGCAAGATAATATTGGGTTTATAGTCAATGCTTTATAAATATTTTATATAATATTAACAGGATCGCTAGCAGTATTTCTACGAAAAGCCTTTTAGTGTGGATTAAACACTACTTTGTAGAGAGTTTTTTTACTTCATTTTCAAAGATTTCGAGACCTGCATCTAGGTGTTTCCTAGTAATTATAAGTGGTGCCATAAATCTCATAACATTTCCAAAGTGGCCGCATGTATGCATTAGAAGCCCTTTTTCGAAGAGTCTTCTTCTAAGTTCTGTTGCTATTTTCTCGCCTGGCTCCTTGGTCTTTTTATCTCTTACAAGCTCTATGCCTATCATGAATCCCAATCCCCTTACATCTCCTATTATAGGGTATCTATCCATCATATCTGTGAACCTGTTTATGAGATAATCCCCAAGAGAGCTGGTTCTCTCCAGAAGGTTCCTAGATTCTATATATTCTATGACAGCGCTTCCAGATGCAAGCCCTAGTGGATTAGCTCTATATGTCCCTAGATGGAACATCTCCTCCAGCTTCTCATCTATATCGCTTCTATATGCTACAAAGGATATAGGTATGCCTCCTCCTATAGCCTTAGATATGGTCATTATATCAGGGGTTACCCCAAAGTGCTCTATTGCCCACCATCTCCCAGTTCTCCCAACCCCGGTTTGGATTTCATCGGCTATGAGAAGGATCCCGTATCTATCCGCTATTTCTCTAAGTCCCTGTACAAAACCCTTTGGAGGTACTATATACCCGCCTTCCCCCTGTATTGGCTCAAAAACTATAGATCCTACCTCGCCAATACCGCTATATGGATCTCTAAGCAAATGCTCTATGTAACTTAGCACGGCATATCCACACTCCTCCGGATCTCTTGCTGGAAGAGGACATCTATAGGGATATGGATAGGGGACTCTTACTACGTTAATCAGAGGCATGCCAGACATCTTCTGAAGACTCTTCTTAGCAGTAATCATAACGGCTCCTTGGTGCACGCCATGATAAGCTCCTTCAAAAGCCATAACGACTGGTTTGCCCGTAACCCATCTGGCCATAGCTATTGCGGCCTCTATAGCATCGGCGCCTGTCACAGATGTTATAATCTTAGCCTTACCCCTAAGCCCAAGAGGTAATATGGAGTGGAGCTTTTTTAGAAACCTTATCCTGGCCTCACTCGGGATCTCACTCATCCAATGCCAGTATCTATCAAGCTGCTCTCTAATAGCTTTAGCAACGTATGGATTCCCATGTCCTACGTTGAGAACGGCTATCCCAGCTATCCAGTCTATATAGTAATTGCCATCTACATCCCTTATCGTGGCTCCTCTAGCTGAGTCTATTGCAAACTCAAAGATCTTAGGATAGATCAGCGTTCTAGTCTCAAGAACGGTCTGTTCCCTTAAAATCTCCCGGGATTTAGGCCCAGGGGGCTTGACAACGATCTTCGGGGCTTCTTGATAACTCAGAGACTCAAACTCTTCTTCAAAAGACATATAATCCCCACATACTATCGTGCCTAGGAGCATTATAAGGTGTTCTATACCAATATATTAATGAGGAAAAAAGTTATTAGTGGTTAACCATATGTAGCTCTTATTCTATCTATATCATCACGTGAAATGGGTAGGGCTACAATAGCTTCTCCATTTCTTATTTTACTCTCAAGTTCTTTAACACCCTCTAAAACCCATGATGAAACCGAGTCTCTTATAGCATTCATCCTAGTCTTTATCTTGTCAGGAGATGCTGGCAGGACTTTCTTGCCTGTTAACTTCTCAGCATTTATACCCATCTGTATGAACTCGCCTAGATCCTGTAGTGTGCTTACCGATATCTACTGCTACAGCTCCGCTTGTCCCTCGATGGTTATTGATTGTCATTGATATTAATTTGTTTTGGATTGTTTTGCTTCTTGATCCACAGGGTTTTTAGCCCTGTGGCATCGAGGGACTTCCACCTTCCCCATAGA
>Ga0079996_112002_pt1 | contig 40655 bp, 36 predicted proteins | sample PerSpoAPS_AMetaG_FD_69199 | JGI IMG/M metagenome (GOLD analysis project Ga0079996, IMG submission 69199) | Thermal spring microbial communities from Yellowstone National Park, Wyoming, USA - Perpetual Spouter A (PS_A) MetaG (SPADES assembly)... | ecosystem: Environmental > Aquatic > Thermal... | reverse complement strand
TTCATCAAGGATGGGGTTATTAAGCTAGGAGATTTCTCATCAATAACCAAACTACTCTCAACAATATCTTATAGTAGAATACCTGGTACGATTGGTTTTAGAGCACCAGAACAAGTATATCCTGATATAATGAAGAAGGCTAAAGAGGAGGGTTTGGAAAACAGGATTGATGTCTACCAACTAGCGAATACACTACTATACATGCTAACAGGTGAATCAATAGATGGGGAGGAGGCAATAGACAGGAAACACGTAGAAGAAAAACTCAGCGAAATACCAAACAAAGAACTAAGGGAAACATTAGCCAAAGCACTAGACCCAGACCTAGCAAAAAGACCATCGTCAGAAGAGCTCACAAAGGCACTGTACAGAATATATAAGAAGATGGCATAGAGATAGGTGTAGAGATTTACATGTTATTTACGTGGGCTCTTAGTTTTTAGGCTTTTCAGTGTTAACACCAATATCGTTGGTATCACTATTCCCAGGGCTCTGGTTTCCTCCAAGGGTCATAGTCTCGTAATAGTCGCTGTGTACACATGAGAGATCGTTCACCCGAGAGTTGTTGTTTGTGGTGTTTCAGGTTTTTTCAAAGTTGCCCTCGGATTCCCCGCTACCGCGTGCTGAGCCATACACCGTGGTCTAGCCATGGCTCTTGGGACTCGACACTCACTTTGTAGTTACTAGACGCCTATGGGTTTATGAACCTTTTAGGTATATGCCCTAAGTGAGTTGAGGAGTAGAATTAGCCTCTTCGGCTCGTAGAGTTTTAGCACTACTGAGCCAAAGTATAGCGGCCAATACCGTTAGAATCCCCTCTTCGACTAGAGGTCTTTCAAGGGGATTGTACAGGGCTATGAGATGGATGACTCGCTGTGTTCTCTGATAACCTTGGGTTTTGGTCATGTTTTCCCTGGGGATTTCAGTATCTGCTATGTTTTGTTAGTGAATTAGGCTAGTTTAGCGGGCTACTGTGTTCTGTGCGGAAAGTATAGCCACACAGGTGTCTCTGATCTTGTCACTCTCGTTGTCAATATTTTGTACTTAACTTCTTTATCAGCGTACTCAGAGAGAGCTTCTGTTAGTTTATTTAATGTCTTAAGATCTTCTTTCGATACTTCAGTTGATATGAGTATTAGCTCGATGTACTCGGTTGTTTCTATTATAATGAACGGCTTTTCATTTAAATAACTGACCACAATGTGGGAAGATGCTACTCTATCAATTATGTTTAATACATACTGCATTGCCAAGTTATTCAATAAAGCCTCACTATTATGTTCTAATACCTTATCTTGTTGGGATAAGTGATCACTGAGATTTTTCTCCGCCTCTCTAACTCTATTTTCAACCTCCATTACCTTGGAGCCTACCGCGTTTATTTGTCCAGAGAGTTCTTGTCTAGTCGCTTCTAGATTCTTTTCAACTTCGGTGACTTTATTCATTATTTTATCAACCTTGTTCGACAATTGAAGTTGAACCTCAGCAACTTCGCCTAGTATTCTCTCCAATAATTCGAGTTTGCTGTGTAGCCCAGCTAACTCCCACTCTAGACGATTAATCCTCCCACTTATATCACTTTCCAACTAACACCACCTCACTGGTTTTTCTTTTTAAATGCGTATGCATGTTCATTAAAACCATAGCTAATGCTGTTTTTGAGCTCTTTTTAGAATATATTGAATCTGATTTATGAATTAGGATTTCTCTAATTTTCTTAAGTACTTCCTCATTATATATCCATTGACTCGAATTAGTTAACGCGAGATAGATCAACGAACTAGCAGGGCTCTTCTCTAGCAACGAGAAGAATATTTTACTATTGAAATCTAAAGCGTTGCCGCCATTTAATCTATATAACAAATACAATGGTTCAGCTATTAAGTTCTCCACTCTAGCTTTTATATAGTTGTGTAGCCAAGTCCTACTTATCTCGCTATTGTTGAGTATAAATTCCATTATATGCACGTAGAATTCATATCCTAATGCTTGGAAACGCTTCTCTGAACTAGGTATTAGTATACCCGCTTTCTCTACTTTTACATTAATCGCCTCTGAGCTAGCAATAAGCCTGCCAAGAGTTTTCTTCCAGAGTATAGCTGGTACTATGTCAAATTCGTGTATATTTGTAGCGATATCTTCATACGTTTTTCTCTCCCACGTGTAATCAGTAGATTGGAGAACGTGTTTGAGTACTATGGAGGCTACCGCATCCCACGCGGTTCTAGCCTCTCCACTCATAGATGTCGAGAGGATGCTGTAAATTATATTGGCTAACTCTAAGTGAAGTTCGGAAGTTTTAAGAGGCTTACCACACTTAGTTACGAGTGTGTTTAATTCTTCGTTGATCGGCGCCATCACTAACACCATGTCCTTTAGTTTGATCCTGGGATACTCACATGATTCATGTTTAAATTCTTCAGCGTTATACTCGATAGGCAAAGGCGTATACTTGTTAATCGGAATATCTAGCTTATTTTCTATCAGAACATACTCTTTATTGATGGTGACCTTATACGTTAACGTTAAAGACCCTGCCAAATAATTAAATGGTATTTCCCAAGGAATAGAAACTGTCTTTTTACCTCTCGGTTCTAAGATGAGCTTCTCTTTACGTGAGGCAATAGTAAAGGGTAATTCGTTAAACATAAAACTAGCTTCTAAGTCCTCGATATAGAAGTCGGTAATGTTCTCAACAATCATCGTTATAAGAAATGGGGAATAGAGATCTTTATAAGCAGGCGATTTTTCTAAATATAGCGAGAATAAATTACTCGTTGTTAACTCAACTGTTACTGGATGTCTTACATCAAGTGGAAAGCTCTTAGTGAACACGTGTTCATCCACTTTTTCCTCTACAATTGGAAGAACGCTAATAATCAAATCCAAGTGGACGGCTTTTGCGTGTTTTAAACCAATAAACTCTAATTCAATAGCCTCTTTAGTATTGGCTTTGAGTAATAACTCCTTCGCTCTCGAAATAGGTCTTATGAACTCGTTCTCTCTAACCTTTACTGAAAGCTTTAAGTCGACGTCGTAGGGGTTCTCAATTTCTATTTTCAATAAATTCTTTAACCCTCCGTATATATGTTCTTCTTTTACACTTAATTTTACCTCCGGTTCTACGACCTTGACGGGGGGGAGTATCTCGTGAACATAAACCCCATCGCTTAGTGCTATCATAAGATCTTCGTAATTTGTCGGTGTAAAATCTATTTGTTTCTCAAATATTGGAGGGATTAAGATGAATTTATCCTCATATAACTTCAAGTTCTTTCCCGAAACTTTCACTTCTATATCGGACTCGGAGAGAGCTTTGAATTTTAAATAAACTCTGATTTTTTGCCCCTTGACAACCTCTTTGCTCTTAATATCTAGTAATCTATACTCGATAACTTCGAATGATGGAACCACTTTCACTCTAAGTTCTTCAATTTGTTCATATACCTTTACTCCATTAACTACTATTATTGAATTAATCTTTAGGACCTCCTCTCCTATAGTCTTCGGCTCAATCTCTAGAGCTATTTCCTTAAATTCGAAGGGTTTTAAAAATATTCTCTCGGGCTCTACGTGGACCTCGCAGATTGTCGGATTTAGTGTAGAGAATAACACCTCTGTACCACTCCCCAACATGTTTTCGATCCTGAGAGTTACCCTCTGTTTCATTGAAGTGAATATTTTGTATTCTCTACTTTCTATGTTTATAAAGACTGGTGGTTGGGGAGTCTCAAAGCGTAGTTCTTGCGACCATGTATAGCCGGTGTCTTTATCTACTATTTTTATAAACCCGGACAACTCTTCAAGAGATCTCTGAGTGATTATTAGAGTCGGGATCTCCAAAATCACTGTCTCCTGAGGCTTGATGGAGAATCTCTTCTCGATTTTATGTTCGTATATCTTAGCCCATATTTCTAGATCACTCTGCGAGGTTAAACTTTCATTCTTTATTTTTACTTTTAATCGGGTTTTTTCACCGATGAACACATTTTGAGGAACTTCAATTATTTCAACGGCTATTTTAGTAGGTAAAATGTTTAACTGTAGTTGATTGGAGACTTCAAAGTTTATTTCTGGTATCTTAAGTGATACATTTATATAATTGGGGTTAATTTGCCGAAGAGTGAGCTCTTTGAGGATCTCTTGAGTCCCCTCCCTAAGTTCTATTTCTTCACTTAGATCTCCCGTTGCACCAGATATGGTTATCGTCGCGGTTCCTCTGTAATTTGATCGAATACCAATTGAGAGAGACAAACTGTCGCCGAGGTAGTATATGGGGTTTTTAGGCACTACGTCTATGGCCATCGCTTCAATGGGTTTTACTACTCTGATCGCAAATGTGAAGGGTTCTCCAAGTCTCTTCTTTATACCTTTCGTAGTTAGATATATTGTCGCAGTATATGAATATGTCCCCTCAACCGATGATTTGACGCTGATTTCATACACTATCTTTAAAAAACCCTCGCCTCTTCCCCTACTAATCTTTACACCAACTTTCTCAACATTAGTAGTAACAGGTGAGTGCCCGAGTTTGCCTCCCGCTTCTAGAACTTTAATTGCGAGATGAACAGGTTCTCCTTTAATATCAAGCTCTATGTCAAAGTCTTCAATACATTTTGCAAGAAACTTATCACATTGATAGTTTAGTTGAAGCTCGATCAAGGCTATAGGGATGAGCTTTTTGCTAACAAATACTTTTTCGGTTATTAATGTGAACTTTACACTGCCTAATAGATATTCCGAGTCTTTAAAATGATACTCAGGGGACATAGAGATACCCACCCCTATAAGAGCTTTCTTAGTTCTTCTATAAATTCCTTGATCGTGACCTCTGGTAGCTTTTCTATTGAACAAGCCTTCATCAAGACATTTTCCAATTTCTCCATACTTGGAGGCAGTAGTCTCTTAATTCCCGATTTCAATTTATTTATAGGATTGTATCCAAGCAACATCTCGTATGTCAGTAGACCGAGTTGAAAGACATCTAATTTAGCTCTATCTTCACCTGTTATAGTGCCCTCTCTAAGTTTTTTGAAGAGTAATGGATGTGTATACATTTCGTCTATTCGGCTTCCTACGTGACTCAACATAGTCGCTTTAACGGGCAGGTGACGTGTTAGCATTTCCCATACTTCGTCTATACACGCGTCAATTAATACTATTCTTCCACGACTTAGCATGACATTTTCAGGTCTCACATCATTATGGTATACTCCAGGTTCGTGAAGACATTCAAGGGCCTCCCCAACCTCTATAGCTATTTTAAGCGCCTCATCCTTGTTTAATTGTTTACGTTCCGATAATCTTCTCCTTAGTGATTCACCCTCGATAAACTCTTCTACCGCATATGGGGGATGTAGTGATATATTTTTGATCCTAGCTACCCTACCACCGCACCTTCTAGTGGCGTCAGCACAACGCTTTCCATACTCACTACACTTACTGTAAACGGACGCGGGAATAGTTGGTACATTTTCACCAAGATCCACGAAAATACCTGGGACTTTAACTACGACTCTTCTACCGTCTTCCCTACTAATCCCAAGTAATACTACATTATTTCCTCCAGCACCAAGAAGAGCCTCACTTAGTCTAGTTGGTAAGTTAACGTCCTCTAGAGTTTCACGAAGCCTCTCAAGGTATCCGATTAGTGAGCTTCTGAGTCCATGATAACGTACAGGAACTGGAACCTTGATTGGTGGTATCTGTACATAGTTACTATTTTCTACGAAGGGGATTCTAGCATAAAATTGTATGACAATCATTAACTCTCTTCCCTTCTCTAAATCTCTCTCATCTATGTATGACGCAGAGAAGGGAACCTTAAAGTCTCTATAATACCCAGGCTCGATCATGAGCGAGGCCTGTGGGATTTCTACGTTTATGTGTGCAGATCTCGTATTGATTTTTACTTCTTTTAATTCAATAGGGAGTTCTAAATTGTTGATTACCCTTAGTGTCATCAGGGTTGACTCTTCTGATAATTCTTCGAGTACCACGATCTCAACGTTTTTCCAAATAATTTCCCTATGTGCCTCATCACTCGTCATGATACTGGAGATCATCTTAGACAATTTTAGCACATGTAATGCAGAGTCTTCTTTGACCTGAGAACCATAGATTCTCACTAATGTCTTAATGACTTTGGGATCTGTTGTAAAATCTATTGCTTTAGCTAAGTTTTCATGAACCGTGAGCGGCTTGTTGCTGTGAAAGATCCTCACAACTTCTATGAGGGGGGCTATTTCGCGATCCATTAGTTCGATCCCTAAGGTTTTTGAGACCTCATCTAAATAGAAACTCAGTCTTCTAACATAGAACCCGCCTAAGAGACTTAATGCCTTAACGCACTTGGGATCTTGATCACCTAGCTCTATACACTGCAGAGCCGTGTGACTTATTAATCCACGGATGTTCTCTTTAACGCAGAGATCCTCGTAGAGATCCTCTATTTTGCTAATATTTTTACATGTTACAGGTTCTGTTCGATAATTCTCAAAGATCTTAAGCAAGACTAGGTGAGAGGCAATAATATCGCTCTCTTCGTTAAAAACTGTTATTCCAACACCGCTTAATAAATTGAAAGTAGCTTCTTGTAAGTTGCTTGGCTTAATAGAGTTCAATGAGCTTATAACAAGGTTTACCCTATCAAATTTCCTAGCCAACGCATATACTAGCTTAGCTAATCTAATAGCGTCATCTATGTTTCTTGTAATTCGTAGCGAGTGAACAACGAAAAGTGGATTATACATCACTATATCACTAGTAGATGAGAGTCTTCTGATCTCGACTAATTTTTCTGGCAGTGTTTTTGCTGAAATGTAGTTATCGATATCCAGATTGTTTACTTCAAGTAGGCTAAGAATATCGTCAAGAGTAAGTCCCCCTTTAACAGGCTCTTTTAGAGATCTGACTATTTTTAATGCTTCATCTAGCTTAGAGTATTGCGTAAAATCTAATTTGCCCACGTCTTCAAGTATTTTTTCGTAAGTTGAGTCTATTAGTGATTTACCAAATCTCGATTTAAGAGTCTTCTTATGTTCTTTTATCTCCTTTAGCACTTTGTTTATGTACTCTATGTTAGTTCTCGCTTTGAGAATCGCGTTTAGGCCATCGTGGAGAGGGCTTAATATACTATAGCTTTCTAAGTCACCTTGTACACTTATTGAGTTATCTAGGTAATCATAAAGCTTAACAATTACATCTTCCTCTAAGCTTTCAATATCTAGACTGCTTAACCCCACCCATAGAGTCTTGATCTCAGTATTTAGTTCTTTGGTTTTTTCAATTAATTTCTGAAGCTCGGTAATATAGAGTGGTAGAGATTTTACTGGGATCCTTCTATACTGCGATGATATCTCAGAGATAATGTTGTTTAGAAGCTGGGAGATCTTAGCATGTCCATATTTTGAACTCATTTCCTGTATTTTACGAATGTTATTTGATAAAGAGAACAACTCTTCTCTGAACTCTTTAAGCAATTCATGTAATCTAATAAGTGAAGCAATGCTTTCCTCAAATCCTTGCTTGATTACTAAGTAAATGAATTCTCTTAGTATCATCACCTTGTAGTGGTTTACCACGTTTGGATCGTCGGCTAGATCATTAAAGATCATACTAAGCCTCTCTACTACCTCTTCCACACGCTGTGACTTTTCAACGAGTTTACTAATGCCTGAGTACCAGCTCTTTAATTCTGCAAGGGAAACCGCACCCCTGTTATAGTCCTCTATTAAATTGTTTGCGATCCTCTCTATATCTGCCGCTATTAGGGTGAAGGGCTCTTTTCTTTTTAGACTCAAAAACTCTGTTAAATACTTATTAGCTTCAGCTAATTGTTTATAAGTATTTCTTAGATCACTCAATAATTCGCTTGCTTTATTCTCATCGAAAGTACTGATAATCTTACACATTCTATCCATAGTTTCCTTCTCCTTCTCGACAACTAGACTTAGTGGCTGCATACTGGTCATTTCTCTTATAAGTTTTTTAATATTATCTTCAGTCAATAGTAATCGGTTCAGCTTTCTCATATTTTTCTCTAAAATGTCAACTTTACGCTGGCATGATGCTAAACTCCTGATCGAGTCGTCAATGTGGTCTTTAGTGATGCACATAGAACTCTTTATTTCGTTATACGCGTTGTCGAGTAAGTTCTTTAATTTTACATTACACTCAAATATAGATGTTAAGTAGTCCCTGCAGTAACTTACATGAGAACTATCTAAGTCTGTTTGAAGACACCTCTCAATTTCTTCTATGAACTCTGAGTTCTTTACTAAGTTGATATTTACAGACCCGCTTTTACTGATTAAATCTCGAGTAAATTCAATAAGTTCCTTTACCTTATTCAGATACTGAATAAGCTCTTCAAGTTTAGCATTCTCTAAGAGCTGTACATAGTGTTTTTGAAATGCATTCTTAGGTCTGGCTTCATCCAAGAACAGCTTAGATAGTGCATCCTCTATACTTAGCTTCTCCTCCATAATCTTGCTTAAGTTATATCCCATAATCTTTAGCATTTCTACAGCAATATCACCAGTTACAGGGGATGCTTTAAAGGCCTCCGCTACCAGCTTTCTACGAAGGCTTGCTCTAAAGTCTTCAGGAAACTCATTCAAGAGATCCTTAAGAGATTCATAGCCGATGTTTAAAGCTTCTAAAGCACTTGAAATTCTGAATAAAACCTTGCTAGCACTGTCTACGTATTCTTTACTTAAGTGTTGTAATTCCTCTATTGCTTTACTTAATGCTATTATCGCGTTGAGATCTACCTCTACATCGCCTATGAAATCAAGAATTTTCACTACTGGTTTAGTCGACGTAGCTGGAATTAATTTACTTAGACTGTCCGTGTGTTCCTGTAAGATGAGATCAAGGATTTCCTCCTGTATACCTGTAATTAGAGCTTTTTCTAATACTCTCCTTAAGGGGGTTTTAATCTCTTTATTGCAAACTTTGGTGAAGCTAGATCTAACATGATGATCTAAGTACAGGATCTCTTCTAATAACTGGGAGTCGAGATAAGGTTTAACCCCATATAATTCCTCTATTCTACCCGAAGATTTCACTTTTTCATATAAGTTTCTAAGTTCTCTTAATTCACATCTTTTTATAGGTATTGATCTATGTTCTGCAAGCCACTTTAAGTATAGAGGAGATAAACACAGAGAGGATTTATCCTTGGTATGGAAACATATAGTTGCGTTTGCATAAGATACGTCAATAACTCGGTCTTCTAAATTTAAAACACTGAGATCTAGCTTTACAGGTTTGCCATCAATAAACGCAAGTATGCCGAAAACTACACCCTTCTTTAGAAAGACTATTAGAGGGAACAAGTACGTACTAATAACTTTTACAGTGGTCGCTTCGGCGTAATCGTGAGCTCTGGACGATAAAATGTTTCCAAGAGCGTCTATCTGGAACAATTTATCATTTGTTACTACAATGATGCCTAAACCTGGAGCTCCACCAACAAATAATGGATTACTTATGGATGGTTTATTATACGATCCCATGATTTTTAGTTTTCCATCAAATACTCTTGCTATGTAGATAGAGCGGCCACTATAGAAAATCGTGAATCCTAGCGGGAGGGAAATAATATTTTCAACCTTCTCTCTCAATTTATAAGTATTAATAGTGTTTATTAAAGAATCCATTATAATAATTAACGACTCCTGAGCACCCCTAATAACAAACACGATACCTCCATCAGTAGTTGGAGAGCAATCAATCTCTTCGAAGCCACTAGGTGGTTGAATCTTTGAATGTTTATAAACGATTAAATTGCCGTATTCATCATATTTCTTAAGGATCATGTTATCTTCGCGAATTTCTATAGAGTAGAGGTCGCCCGAGCTATTAATGCATACGGCGTCTCCTTCTATTAACGAAGGCTCCTTGAAGGCATCGCGAGGTATAGTAACTGCTGACGTCTTTGCCCGCTTCTTTAGTACTAAAGCAACACCTTGCTTGAGGGGGATGAAGTATACATTGACATTACGGGCATCAAGTCCTTTCACACTAAAGTCTCTAATGAGATATTCATGGTGAAGCCACATTAACTTAGCCTCTTCTGCGTTATAAACTAGCGTATAAGGCCAAACATTCATCCAGTACACGTTTTCTCCGCTGGGAGCATACTTGATCTTTATTAAAGATGGTTTATGGGCAAGAGGGAGTGCTGCTGAAAGGACTTTAGGCACGTCTCCGTGCATTCTAAATAATTTAGTTATGTATTCCTCTCTACATTTTAGGATGTTGAATTCTTCACTATTTAATACACTGTATTTTAGGCACTCCTCAACATGCTGTAATGCACTATATTTCACGTCTTTGATACTCGCTTCGTAAACCTTTTTCAGGTGCTTGTCATATATTCCTAGATAACTTATTCCTAGAGAATTAGCTAATGAGGATCTAGACGTCAATGATTGGAGAAAGATCTTATAGGCCACTTCAGGGTGCTTTAATAAAACCTCAGATATTGCTAGTGAAAGGAAAAACCTCTCTTCACTAAGAGTATTCTCAACGAATTCCAAAGTCAATAAGTTTTTGTTATCTAGTAGATAACTAACAACTTTTGAATATAGAATAGGTCTTTTTGAAGCTTCACCAAATAATATCCTACCATCTACATCCTTTAAAATAGACGACATAATACTAGACACCTAGATATAACTAATTCAGTTCTGGGTATTTAAATTTTACTTATATCCCGTCTTGTAGAGTATGTTCCTTATGAAAATGGTAGCTGCCATAGACATCATGAAGTAATTAATAAAATAAATAACGGATATTTCTGAATACTAATCAAAGCCTTAAACCTTGGAGGTTTATACGCTGATTAGCTCCCCTCGGGTTCCCGAGAGCTGCAGGACAATAGGTCGCTTGGCGACTAGCAATGAACCGCCAAGTAGTCTAGAAGTATACGCAGTCAACCACAAATCTTAGCGAGTGGTGAACGCCACTGCATTCCCGCACCAGACTTTGATATTCTTCAGGATGAGTGGATTTTCTGTACCCAGATCTAGGGGCGTGAAAGTCCTTAATGGAATAGACATAGCTTAGTGGGGGTTTGATGAGTTAGTTCGGGTGGGAATTATATGGTGTTCAATGATAAAGTGGCAACAAAGAACGTGAAGATCGCGGAGTATAGTCAAGGTATATCTCTACTACTTAGCGGGAACGGGCTGGAGAACACTGTAGTTGTGAATAACACTTTTATGACCTGAATCTCACTATTTAACTTAAAATATAGCAAGATAGATATTTTGCATTAAGCAACAATACTACGCATCAGACTCGATAATCGAGGATAGCGTAGTTAACCACTACTTACGACACAATTAAAGAGTAGTTAAATTAAAGGAAGCCAACTATAATCCCCTAAGATGAGCTTACCCCCTGGCGGAGCAGGTATGATATGAGCGTGTAGTGGAGTGCTTTTACAACTGAAAGCCTCTCTCTTCAAGGCGGGGATGGAGAGAAAAGCTTTATAAGCTTTTACCTTATAGCATTTCGGCGATGAGAAGATTGTGCGTTGCCTGGGAAGGGGGGCTTTAAGTGCTGAAGATCACGTTGGATAACAGTAGGTAAATCTGCCTACCCCGGGGTTCCCGTGCCTTCTGGGAAACTCTAAACCCTGGGTTAAACGCTGTCTACCTTCCCCCTAACCTGAACTTAACCCAAGTTTAACCTGAGATAGGAGGGGTTAAAGCCTAGGACACATAACGCGATATTGCTCTCAGCTGAGCCGGAGGAGGGGGCTACAGCTGTAAGCCCTCCGGCTTACCCTCACCTCATGCGATACTACGGCCTAGTCGCACAGGTTAGGGGAAAATTTTTGTCTTTAGCTTAAATGGTGTCTCGTACACTCCACCCTATCTGCCTGCATGGATAGATCATGCAACTTGCTGGGGGTTCTAAAGTGCTCGTAATATGTACAGTGCTCTGAGAGCTCTTCAGATAGCGTTATCCTATAATGTTATTCGACAACGTTATAACCTTTCATGGATAACGTTGTTAGGTGAGTGTGTTCTATGCCTAGGAAGAGGTATGATGATGAGGTTCTCAGGGCTAGAGCCCTTAAGCTTAGGTCTAGGGGTTTAAGCTATAGGGAGATTGCCCGGGAGCTAGGCTGTAGTGTCTTCAAGGCACACCAGCTAATATCACATTACGAGAGTCCAAGGTCTAGGATTAGGGAGGTTCAAGAGCTCGCCACTAGGGTTGAAGAGCTTAGCGGAAAGCTTAGGGATCTTGAGGGTTTAGCCTCCAGGCTTGAGGCTACTGTCAAGCCTCGGCTTTCAACATAGAGGCTGACCTGGAGCTCGTATGCAGGGTTGCAGCCTACAGGGTTAATATGGGGGTTTGTGCTTACATGGATGGTGAGGGTTACTGTAATAGGTAGTGCTTCCACAATGTGAGGGCTAGCGGCCTTAACACTAGGAGGTATGTTGAGGAGATTGAAGGTAAGGGTAACGGGGAGGTTTAGGAATGCTATGAACAGAACTTGCTAACACATTGGATGTTATGCTTAGTATGCCTAGCGTACGCACCAGCAGATGATGATAGGAGTAGGGAGATCCTAGGAGACAGGATTGTCGAATGTGTTAACGGGAAGCTCGTATTCCGTAAGATAGAAAGAGCAACCCCCCAACACAGCATAGCAGAATGCACAGGTATGAACGTGGAGATACAAGCCCGTATGAGCGTGGGAAGCCATTCATATGGGATGAATATGAATCAATCATATGCCTGAGACCTCCGGAAATGCTATCTATAACTATAACCCTGTATCCTGCTTTAAAAGCCTGGTGGTTTTCTGGGAGGCTGGTTTTACTAGTAACTACTACCTCTGGGGCCTTCTCTTTAACGCTTATTACTGCTTGCTCTCAGGCTTAGCTGTAGTCTCGGCCATTTCCTTCTCAAGCTTCTTGAGCTCTTCTTCAATTTCTTTCTCAATCTCCTCTATAGGCTTTGGGGGAGGTGTTGTAGCGAGGGTGTAGCCGATCCAAGCTAGTATGCCGAAGACCCCTAAAACCCCTATCATAACTGTTAACCTTATTAGAAACTCTGTTATCCCAATGTTCAGCAAGGGTACGATCCAACCTGGGGGTATGAAGAGAAGCCAGAAGTATACGAGTATGACTATTATAGATACCACGACTAGCCCAACCCCTATAGCTCTATCACTAACCATCCGACCGAACACCTCCAAGCCTAAGAAGAGGGTAACTATAGGGGTATAAAAGCGTTTGCCACTCTAGAAAGCTGTGGAGGTCTTAGCCGGGCTTCGAACTTCCTTGGGCGAAGGGGCTTTCGATAGCATGCTTTGTGTTAGCTCTGCTAGCCTCACTCTGGGACGTCCTATGTTTAATAGGGTGGGTTTCGATGTTATAGTTTTGGGCCTGCTAGGTTGGATAGTGTGGCTAAGAGTGTAGAGGTTGCCTTGGAGAGGATGGGTTGTAGGGTTGTCTACAGGTATGTTGAAGAGTATGGGGATCCTGAGTGGGGGCCTCCCGTAGAGGATGTTGGTTTGAACCCGTTTCTAGCGGAGACGCTTAAGAGCTATGGTATTAAGAGGCTGTTTAGGTTTCAAGTTGAGGCCTTTAACTCCATTAAGTCTAGGCGGGACACGCTCATAGTAGCTGGGACCGGTACTGGTAAGACTGAGGCATTCCTGGTTCCTGTGGTGGATGAGATTATGAGGTTTAAGGGTAGCTGGGGCTCCGGGCCCCATGCTATCCTAGTATACCCTACTAAAGCGCTAGCCAGAGATCAGGTTTCCAGGGTTAAAATCCTATCACAGCCAGGCTTAGGTGTTAGCATTTCAATCCTCGATGGGGACACTCCATCGGAGGAGAGGAGGAGGATCTACAGTAGCCCACCTGATATCCTAGTAACAAACCCTGATATGATACACTTTGGGCTCGCCCTGTCAAGGGATTTCAGAGATCTAATCTCAAGAGCTAGGTACATTGTTTTAGATGAGATCCACGTCTACAACGGTGTCTTCGGTAGCCATGTTAGATGGGTTCTATCAAGGCTTCTAGGCTACGTTGGAGGTGATACTGTGCTCATAGGCTCGGGTGCTACCATAGGCAACCCGGAGGTGTTCGGTGAGAAGCTTTTCGGTAGAAGTGTTAATGTGATCCTAGGCCCTAGACGTAGGAGGGGTGTAGCTGTACACTATATGGTTGAATGCGGTAGGGTTAGTAGGTGGACCTTGGCCTCGATGATCATAGCTCTCCTAGCTAGGGGAGGTCTTAAGGTTTTAGCTTTCACAGATTCACAGCAGATGGCTGAGTTGCTAGCTAGGATTACTGTTAAGAGCTACGGGGTTAGAGTTGGAGTACACAGAGCTGGTTTGAAGGCTGAGCTTAGGAGGGAGGTTGAGGAGGCTTTCAAAGAGGGTGTCTTAAGAGCCGTCGTTGCAACCCCCACGCTGGAGCTGGGCTTAGACATAGGTGACTTAGACGCTGTGGTTCTCACGAGCCTTCCTAAGAGCTTTACAAGCTACATACAGAGGGCTGGGAGGGCTGGTAGGAGGGGTAGGCAGGGTTTAATCTACACAATTCTAGGCGATGACGCTATAGAGGCTTACTACACCCTAAGACCTAAAGAGTACTTCGAGCAGGAAGTGCCACCAGGCTACCTAGAACCATTCAATATTGAGATAGCGAAAACACATATAGTAGCTATGCTACTAGAGAAGGGGGCTCTAAAGGCTAACGCTATACCAGGCGAGCTGAGTAGAGCCTTAGAGGAGCTGAGGGAGCAGGGTATCATAACCATCTCCTCTAACACAATCAGCGGAGCTCGGGGGAAGCTCAGGGGGTTCCTTGAGAGTAGAGGTGGTATTAGGTCTACCGGGCACCAGGTTAGGATATTTGAGGGCCCCGAAGAGATAGGGTTCAGAGAGCTCCCCGAAGCCCTCCTAGACCTACACCCAGGAGCCGTATACTATCATGCTGGGAGACCCTACATATCAGTTAACATAGACCTAGACCACCTCAAAGCCGAGGTTAGGAGAGTTCGTGAGGTCAACTACTACACTAGGCCACTCTACACAGTTGACGTTGACGAGTTTAAACCTGTAGACTCGCTAATCTTTAATAATGTGAAGCTACTCTACGGAGATGTAAGGGTTACCTTGAAGGTTGAAGGGTATACTGTGAGGGAGGAGGCTGGAGGAGCTCTAATAGCTGAAATCCCCTTAGAGAAACCTCTTAAATGGTCCTACTGGACTAAAGGATTCATGGGAAGGTATCCGGATACGGGGCTACACGATCTAACCCTAGCTATTAGCTCCTACCATGCTCTAGAACACGTGCTAATAGCTGCCTCCAGGCCTGTAGCAGGGGTAGCTGACACGGATCTAGGCGGTGTTAGCTACCCTTCAGGCCACATTGTCATATACGATGCGAGCCCCGGGGGTAATGGTGCTTCCAGGCTTGTTCTAGAGAGGTTTAGAAGGGTTGTTGAAGTAGCTGAGGTTATAGTATCTAGCTGTAACTGCGAGGATGGATGCCCTAGGTGCGTTTACTCTCCATACTGCGGTAATAACAATAGGTTCCTTTCGAGAAAGGGGGCTTTAAGGCTTATAGATTTAATGAGAAGAGGGGAGGTTAAAGCGGTGGAGCCTGGGAGACCTCAGGGCTCTCCCATGGCCTAGATTGAAGGCTTATTAGCTTCTACTCAACCTCCATTAAAGGTAATGGTGGAGCCTAGGTTGAGCGACCTCTACGAGAGGATCAGCGACCTGGCTAGGAGGAGGGGCTTCTTCTGGCCTTCATACGAGATATACGGTGGAGTCTCAGGCTTCTACGATTGGGGGCCCTACGGGGTTCTCTTGAAGAATAGGGTTGTGGAGAAATGGCGAGATTACTTCGTTAGGAGGCATCAGGAGTATGTAGTTGAAATAGAATCCCCTATAATAGCCCCCAGCATTGTATTCGAGGCTAGCGGTCATGTAGAGCACTTCACAGACCCTGTAGTCGCGTGTTTAAGGTGTGGCAGGAGGTTTAGGGCGGATCACCTAATAGAAGAATCTCTAGGCATAAGTGTTGAAGGCTATAGTGTTGAGGAGCTAAGCAGGGTTATAAAGGAGAAGGGCGTCAAATGCCCTGTTGACGGTGGTGAGCTAGGGGAGGTCCAGGTGTTCAATCTCCTCTTTAAAACACAGATAGGGCCTTATGCTAGCGATATAGGCTATCTTAGGCCTGAGCTAGCCCAGGGCATGTTCATTGCTTTTAAGAGAGTCCTAGAGGCTATGAGGGGGAGGCTACCTCTAGGTATAGCCCAGGTTGGAAGAGTTGGGAGGAACGAGATCAGCCCCAGACAGGCTATGATGAGACTTAGAGAGTTTACAATAATGGAGATGGAGTACTTCATAGACCCCAGGGACCCGGATGGGGGTTGCCCGTTCTTCGAGGAGAAGAGTGGTGTTAAGATGAGGCTACTCTCATACGATATGAGGGTTAAAGGGATGGAGCCTCAGTGGTTCACCTTGGAGGAGGCTGTGGAGAGCGGGGTGATAGTGGATAAGTGTCTCGGGTACTGGATGGCTGTAGGCCAGGAGTTTATGGAGAGTCTCGGCATCCCACCTCAGGCTATGTACTTCCACGAGAAGGGGGTTCATGAGAGAGCTCACTACTCATCGCAAACCTTCGATCAGATGGTTAAAGTCTCTAGGTGGGGTTGGATAGAGGTTGCAGGTCACAGTTATAGAGGTGAGTACGATCTAACTAGGCACATGCAGTATAGTAAAGCTGATTTAACAGTATTCAAACCATACAGGGAGCCCTTGGTGGTTAAAACTAGGAAGGTTGTGGTGGATAAGAGCGTTCTAGGTAGACTGTTTAGAGATAAAGCTCTTAGAATAGCGGAGGCGCTGTTAAGCTCCAAGCCCGAGGATGTCCAAGAGCAGCTTGAAGAACAGGGTTTCGTCTTAGTAGAAGGTTACCAGGTGCCGAGAGATGCTGTCAAGGTAGTCGAGGTTGAGGAGAAGATTAGCGGGGAGAAGATAATACCACACGTTGTAGAACCATCATATGGGGTTGATAGAGTCGCCTATGTAACAATGGAGTATGCTTATAGGGAGAGAGATGGCAGGGTTATCCTGGCGTTTCCAAGGGATGTAGCCCCAGTTCAAGCAGTAGTACTACCGCTACTAGAGAATGACGACAACCTAGTTAGAGAAGCTAGAATACTATATAGATACCTTGTTGAGGAGGGCTTCACAGTCTTATACGATGAGAGCGGTAGTATTGGTAGGAGGTATGCTAGGGCTGATGAGATAGGGGTTCCAGCAGCTCTAACTGTAGACTACCAGACGCTAGAGGATGGGACTGTAACGTTAAGGGATAGGGATACGTGGAGGCAAGTTAGAGTGGATAAGACTAAGGTTGTGGATGCGCTTAGAAGGTTCCTTAGAGGTGCGAGACTAGAAGACCTGGGAGCTCCGGTCAGCCCGCCTACTCAACAGGATTGACATAACCGCCTTAGCCTCCCTCCTCAAATCCTCAAGGTCCGCCAGGTCCCCTTCAACGTCAACAAGGCTCTTAGCCTCGGATAATACTGCCAGCTCATTAGCGTATGCTGCCTCAACATAGTAGCCTAGGAGTGCTACTAGATCCTCTAACTCTCCCTCATCGAGAGGCTCAACCCCCTTAAGGGCTTTTAACTCCTCTAGGAGCCTAGCCCTACTTAATCTAAGCTTGTGGAGGCTCTCTACAACCTCGTCTACCCTAATGCCTCTCAAAGCCCTCGTTAAAGCTATCCCCTTTCGTGCATCCTCTAGGAGGTTCACATGGTCGTGGAATATGTGGACTATCCTATCTATTATAGGGCCTGCCTTCGTCAAACCCCATCTCACATCCTAGTTATAGTGCCTACTCTAAGCGACCCACTATAGGCTCTAATAGTAGCTATACTATTATCTGATACGCCCTCCTCCCTCATAACATCGGGGTTAACGTGAACTCTATCAGCTTCAACTTCCTCATCTACTATGGCGTTTAACACAAACTTAGCCCTACCAGCTACAACTAGTTCAACTCTATCAACTATACCAAGCGCCCTAGCCAGGTCACCGCTCAACTTAGCAGAGTCAGGTTTAACTGAGGGATCGTATTTAATCCTAACCCTCTTCTCCTTAAGAACCTTTCTAGTCTCCTTAAGCGCTGAAGCTGGGGGTATGATGTCCACTAACCTAGATACACGCTCTCTCCCAGCAGGCTCGCGCCTACTACTCTCCAATCCCAGGGCACCATCAATATTATTAGGGCTAGGAGCTTTTATAAGATTAGCTACCGGAGGCTGTTAGCTTAAAAGAGCTCATTGTATCCTAAGAGTGTTAAGGTGGGGCTCAGGTTTCAAGGAGGTTTGAGCATTGGGAGGTAAACCTATTTAAAGGCTGTCTACATGCTTCTAGAGTGAGAGTGTAAGGTGGGTGGATTGGCTAGTAGGTCTGTTGTAGCTTATATACTTGTCAACGTCGAAGTAGGGGTTGAGAACGATGTTAGAGACGAGATTATAAGGAGGTTTAACAGGGCTGTTACCGAGGCTAGGATAACTTATGGTGAGTACGATATAGTTGTTAGGGTTGAAGTTGACTCCATGAAAGCTCTTGAGACTATTGTTAGTAGCATTAGGGCTATTGAGGGTGTGAGAAGGACAGTCACCCTGATAGCCGTCTAGCTTCCAATGGTACCGGGTATCTGAGGATAGCTATTATACCCCCAAGCCTCTTGATCCTCTCACCTGGAGGGCTGTCCTCCGGTACTATGGTTATCCCAGCTTTAACCTCTTCGGCCTTAGATAGTATCATGTCAGCATCCGCTCTAACATTATCATCGAGACTGGAGATTGTAGAGTCTAGGACTACAACATGTCTAAGAGCCCCTATTAACGCTACACTCCTAACATCCTCCAACCCGTACGCCACCCTTTCAGGGTCTCTAACCACTAACCCCATAAACTCCTCTAAGACACCCTCAGCCTCTACAACACTAAACTCTCTGAGAGACTCAAGGATGCCAGGCCTCCTAAGGGCCTCCCTAAGGCCTGAGACACCCCCCATTGAAGCCTCATCTACATAAACCTTTAGAGCTGGAGCAGACCCCCTTAGCTTCTCCACAACAACATGTTTAAGGTGGCCTGGCCCCGTTACAACAACAACTCTAACATCCTCCCTTGTAGCTTCAACTATTGCCTTAGCCACCCTATCCACATACTCCTCTACAGCCTCCTCCCTCCTAGGATCGCCCTTCCCAGGCAAGCCGGAGCTCTCCTCTAAGAGTACTTTGAAACCGTGAGCTGATAGTAGGCCTAGAGCATACTCATCATAGTCTACTGAGACTATGAGGGCCTTACCCTTAGGCCCGCTACTCTTCATCCTCTCAACTGCCTTCTCACTCCACCCCTCCATCCTCTCAAGTCTTATAACATGACCTGGGGCTACTACCATTGAATGGTGTTTTCCCCTAACACCGTACTCCTCAGGCCCCTCGACCACGACACCGAAGATCCTAAGTTTGCCCGTGAAAGGCTGGAATTCAACGCCCTCAACTCTAAGCTTTACAACAATAGACCTCCTCTCCTTCTCCCCCCCGAGTCTGCCGGCCACATCGCGTGTAGTCCAGCCCTCTACTAGATCTCCAGGTCTAAGTAGGGTTTTCAGAGTCCATAGGTCTTCTTCGCTTTCAACTAGAACCTTAACATACCTATTCTTAGGTGATACCTCTACTACCCTCACTTTACCCTATAACCTCTAAGTGTTATTAAGTTCTAACGATGTATACATCCTCCACAAGCCTCTCTGCATTGGCGGGCGGCTCCACGTAGACTCTTACAGGAGTCCTATGCAACGACTCTAGGTCGAGTGCAGCCCTCTCTAGTAGTTGGGGTACCAGGATAACAGCTCCCCCGATACCCTCCCTAACGCCTATATTGTTTCTCTTCTTGTAAGCCCATATCGCCCTGTTAACCTCCATTATCATCCTAGCTACACCTGCATACCTCCCCCTAGACTCTCTATCCATTTCAACGCCTGGGAACGACTGCCTATGCACGCTATCCCCGTAGAGCCTCCTATGTATATCATCGGTTATGAACGGCATTATGGGAGATAACATAACTAGGATCCCCTTGAATATCCTATGTAGTGTAGCCCAAGCAGACCTCTGCTCTTCAACACTATACCTATTATCCCTATTGTACGCCCTCTCCTTAACCAACTCTACGTAATGAGATGCTAGTACATCCCATGCTAGTTCGTATAAGAGGTTACCTGGCTCGTAGACATCCAGGCTATCGTAAGCCCTACCTATCCTCTCAACATACTCTTCGTAGAGCGCTAGAAACGCTATGTCAACAAGCGTCCTAGGGCTCCAATCAGGCTCGTAGGGGAATGATGAGATGAACCTAGCTATATTCCATAGCTTTGTGGCGAACAGCTTCCCAGTTTTAATCTTACCTATATCAAACCTATAATCATAACCTAGCCTTGAAGCTACAGCCGCCCAGAATCTAAAGGCGTCAGCTCCATACTCCTCTACGACGGGATCGGGGTCTATGATGTTACCCAGGGACTTGTGCATAGGCCTACCCGTAGGGTCTAAGCCCATCCCCGTTATCCTAACCCATTTAAACGCTGGTTTACCGGTTAGCTGGTAGACTCTAAGTATTGTGTAGTAAAGCCATGTTCTTATAATATCGTATCCCTGAGGCCTCAGAATGCTATCTGATACCATCTCATAGAATTTCCTGTCCTCCATCCACCTAGTCACGTATAAGGCTGAGACGCTCGAGTCAAACCATGTATCAAAGACCCTAGTATCACCTACAATAAACTCCCTTGGAGCTCCACACACCGGGCAGCTATCCCATGGCGTTTCCTCCCACGATCTATAGTATTTACCCTGCTCCGGTAACAGTTTCGAGTTACACCTAGTGCAAGTCCATAGTGGTATCTCCGTACCATAATACCTATCCCTGGATATAGGCCAGTCCATGGTGAGGTTTTCCACCCACTCAAACAACTTCCTCTTATGCATCTCAGGCGCGAACTCCATGAGATCCGCTATCCTCCTGATATCATCTTTATACTGTAGCTGTTTCAGGAAGAGCTCCCTCCTATGTATTATCTGTAGTGGTGTCTTACACCTCCAACATCTTGGAACCCTGTGTAGTATCCTTTCAACCTTCTCAAGGGAACCATGCTCCTTTAAAAGCTCAGCTATCCTAGCCCTAGCCTCTCCCACTGGGAGCCCAGCTATGGGGCCTGCTTCATGGCTCATCCTACCATCATCTCCTACTATGACTTTTGGTTTGAGGTTAAGCTCGTTAAACAACCTTATGTCGACTTCATCGCCATAACTACATATCATCATGAGCCCCGTGCCGAACCCTGGATCGGCTGCAGGATGCTCTACTATAACCATCTCATGCCCGTATATCGGGGCTACAGCCTTTAAACCTGCTAGCCCCTTATACCTAGCATCCCCAGGGTTGTATGCTAAGGCTGCACATGCTCCTAGCAGCTCAGGTCTGGTGGTTGCTACGATGAGATCCTTATCCTGTCCTGCTAGCTTAAACTTGATGTAGTATAGGGAGCCCTCCTCATCCTCGTATTCTACCTCAGCCTCCGCTAGTGTGGTCCCACATCTAGGGCACCATCTCACAGGCCTCTCAGCCTCGTATATAAGCCCCTTCTTATACAACTCAATGAATGTAGCCTGGGTCATAGCCCTATACCTCGGGCTATCAGTACCCTCCCTCCAGTAGTCAAAGCTACAGCCGAGCCTCCTCCAAACACCTACTATCTCAGCCTCAGCTTTATCCAGAAACTCCCGGCATAGCTCTAGAAACCTCCTCCTACCCTCTATGGTTCTAGCCATCTCCTTAGCGTTTACCCCGTAGGCCTTCTCAACCTGAACCTCAACAGGCAACCCATTCCTATCAGCGTAGAAGGGGACTATCACATTGTAGCCTTTCAACCTAAAATACCTAGCAACCATGTCTATCTGGGCGAAGTGAGAAGCCCCACCCACATGCCATTTACCGCTAGCGTAAGGTGGGGGTGTGTCTATGACAATGAACTTCCTACTAGGATCAATAATAGGCTTGTAGAGACCCTCAGCCTCCCATAGCTTTAAAAGTTCCACCTCCCGAACCCTGTGATCCCACCTAGTCTCCCTGATCCTAGGCTTCAGCTGACTACTCAAAACCCGAACACCCCAAGCCACAGTGTAGTGGGTGCTCACTCCCTTATAATCCTATCCTATGTTAGAATACACTATTAAGATCAACGCTTAAAAGTTATTCATGTAGAGGGATAACTTGGAGTCCCAGGATGAAAAGCATTCAAACCCAGAAGCTGGGAGGGGTAAAGGGGGTGCAACCGGGTGATGAGAGTGTTAGCATGGGTGAAGCTGGGGAGAGCGGGAGACCGGGTTTAGAAACGCTCCTAGCCTATATACTGGTGGCTCTAGCCGCCCTAACACTAGGCTTGATACTAGGCCTAAACGGGAGACCGGAGCTCTCATCATACATGGTGGTAGGAGGTATTATAGCCTATCTAATCTCATCAATAACATACAATAAGGCTAGATGGGTACCCCTAATGCTAACACTAGGGCTACACATAGGAGCGGTAACATCTTACTATTCAAACCCAATAGTACTCCCTCTCCTAATAATAGAGAGGTGGGGCGAGAGATCGGTGATCAACCTAGACATAGTACAACTTATAATAGCATATGAGATACTAACAGCAAGCACCTCAAGGATAAGGCAAAGCTTAAAAACCTAGACAAGGAGAGGATATGAATATTGGAGCCGCGGTAGTATAGCCAGGCCCAGTATGCGGGCCTCTCGAGCCCGTGACCCGGGTTCAAATCCCGGCCGCGGCACCATCAGACTGCGCAGGCCCCATATTAGTTGTAACTCTACTGGAAGGATGGTATATAACAATAGAAGTGTTTATAAGCTTTCACTATTATCTTAACTATTAAATAGGGTGTTAAAGATAACAATGGCTATTAATAGTTTTGAAGATAGGCTTATAGCGGGCTTTATACTCGGGCTTCTAGTAGCTTTTCTCATATTCAGAACTAGATGGCCTCACATACCAGTATGGGCTTTTATGGCCTTCACATCGTTTCTAACTGTTGCCACCGGTTTGACCCCTATTGATAGGCTTGGCGAGGCTATTAACGTAGAAGTCATATTGTTTCTTGTGGGGATGTTTAGCATTGTTGGTGTTGCTGAAAGCTCAGGGCTCCTTGATGCCCTCTCACTTCTAGTTGTATCTAGGTTTAGGAGTGTTCGTGTCGCACTGGTGGGGGTCTCACTGGTCTTTGGTTTTCTAGCAGCTGTAGCTGTTAATGATACTATTGCTATTATGGGCCCCCCCATGGTTCTCTTCCTCTCCAGAGTCTTGAACTTAGATCCTAAGCCGTTACTAATTCTTCTAGCCTTTTCCATTACAATAGGGTCTGCTACAACGCCTATCGGTAATCCTCAGAATATGCTCATAGCAGTTGAATCTGGGTTGAAAGCTCCCTTCATCTCATTCCTATACTTCCTATTGATACCAACCATCATTAACCTGGTGCTGGTTGCTTTGATTGTAGAGAAGCTTTACAGTATACCTGATAAGTGTGTCGACGTTCTCGTTATACCTCAGGAGCGTATCCGCAATCCGAGAGATGCTCTAATCTCAGGTGTAGCCTTAGCCTCCACAATACTGGTCTTAGTTGTAAACGATATACTAGCAGTTCTAAGCCTACCCCACGTAGAGCATAGAGGTTTCATACCTTTCATAATAGCAGCCGCCATGTTCATTGTAGCTTCTAAGCCTAGGGAGTTGGTAGGGAGGGTTGACTGGGGCACCATAGTGTTCTTCATAGCAATGTTCATAACGATGGATGGAGTTTGGAGAAGCGGATTACTACTCGATCTCCTATCACTAGCACTTCCATCACCAGCTCACGGTCTCCCAGGCTTTACCCTAATAACGTTCCTATCGCTGACTCTAAGTCAACTACTGAGTAACGTGCCCTACGTGAAGCTATTCATAAATTATATGGAGCACATAGGGTATACCGGTGGCGATGAAAAAGAGTGGGTAACACTGGCCATGAGCTCCACCATAGCCGGGAACTTAACACTACTCGGTGCAGCCTCCAACATAATAATACTCGAGAGACTCGAATCCCAATATGGTAGAACTATATCCTTCACGGAGTTCCTAAGAGTAGGGTCTATAGTCACTATTGTCAACGTCATCGTCTACGCTCCATTCATCATACTCCTATAACCATAGCACACAACTTCAACAAACATACTCTCGATGGTTACCACAAACGCTTCCAATGGCTTCCTAGGCTGTTGAACGAAGCTAGCCTAAGCCACTACAGAGGCTCCCCTTGAAGGTTAAAGATAATACCGTTGCCCATTGGTATTTAAGGAATTAGCCTTTGAATCGCGGACATCAAGTATATTAGCTTGGAATGTATTAATAGAGTATGTGGATGAATGAATGGGGTGAATCAAGGATGCCTCCATGCACTAAAGCAGTAAAAGTAAAGACGCCTAGCGGGGCTGAGACACAACTAGTCCCTAAGAAAGTCTGGTTGCTACAACCTAAAGGCGGTAAGGGGATAAAGATAGGGCTATTCCAGGACCCCTCAACAGGTAAGTACTTTAGAGCTAAAGTCCCAGCAGACTACCCGGAGTGCGCTTAAAACCCTTAAACCCATCCACCACTCTTTTTTCCCTCCTACTTTCCCCCCTTTAATCTTAGATGTTAAAACCTGTTAGCTAAACATAGTTGCCAACTTACATGATTTACGACCCCACATCTTAAACTATATCGATCTATGGGAGTGGCTTGCAGAGGGGTCGCCATGGGGTAATCTTAGAGGGGCAACCAGTAGGTTGACGGCCATGCTGGGTGAGCTTTAGAGCCAAGCGTCAACCCACCCCCCGCCCTTGGAGGGTGGGGCTCCAGGTTGTAGCTTGAGTTTGAAAAGCCCATATGCTATTATTTTAACGGCTCTAAGGCATCTCCTAGCTATGACCTCGTGGAACTCGATATCGCTGCGTACTCGGAGCTCCGGGTAATCGAAATATAAGTGTATGAATGAAAGCACTGAAAGCTCCTGCAACACCTTTGGATCCGTGATCCCCAGGTTTAAAGCAAGCTCTAAAAGGTTTGATCTGGAGAGGCCGACGTCGGAGAGCTCCAACCTCCTTGCCAGCGCATATGCTTTAATAAACTTGTATGCTACATCATATGCTTTAAAACATGTGTCTTCGTACATCTTACTATCATAAAACCTATGGGCTAACCCGTAATCTGAAAAAGCCTCCTCTAAGATACAATAAAGGTTCCCGCCCGCCTCACGGTCTTCGAGATCGCACACCACAATCCCCATAGGGTTACCTATAGCTAGAGAACTAATCAACCTATACCCAGGTCTTAGCTACACGAGCGACCTCCACCCCTCAGGAGAGACCTAAGTTTCCTCATGCCCCGCAACGTGAAGGTTTATGTTTTAAGGGCGGCCTGCTGGCATACGCGTCCCACCGGAATCCTTATCCATTGGAGTGCTGCATTCCAGGGTGGAGGTTGAATTAATTCTCTAGACTTTGAAACTTAATTACCCTGTTTTAGCCTCCAATCATCTCTCACTCTAGGGGGTTGGGCTTCCGCAGCCTCTCGCCGGCTGGGTGAGGTGGGTGGTTTGGGGTTGAGGGATTTATTCTTGGTTAGGAGGCCTCTTGTGTTTGGAGGGTTTGAGGTTGAGAGGGATAGGGCTAGGTTTTCCCTTCTTGGTTTTCCTTTTGACTCTACGTCATCTCATAGGAGTGGCCAGAGGTATGGTCCTTTGTTTGTTAGAGAGGCATCTATGAACATTGAGTCTAACGGTTACACTGCTTCGGGCTTCGTGGAGGATGTCCCCGTCTATGATGAGGGTGATTTGGCTGTTGTTCACGGTGATGTTGTTGAGAGTGTAGAGAGGCTTAGTAAGGTTGTAGAGGATCTCGTGAGGGATGGTAGGAGGGTTGTTGTTATTGGTGGTGAGCATGTCGCCACAATCGGTGTTATTAGAGGGTTTAGAGCTGGTGGTTTTAAACCATGCCTCCTAGTCTTCGACGCTCACCTGGATTTGAGGTACGAGTACTTAGGCGTTAAGTATAGCCATGCCTGCACGTTTAGAAGGGTTCTTGAGATGTTAGGTGATATAGAGCTGGTCTATGTAGGCGTTAGAGCCTATGCAAGGGAGGAGATGGAGCTAGCGAGGAGCAAGCCCGGAATAACCATTATAACCCCTAGAAACCTAGAGCTCCTAGGCCTAGCTAATACCGTGGCAAGTGTTAAGAGAAGCCTATCTAGATGTGAGAGCTTATACGTTAGCATCGATATGGACGTATACGACCCATCACAAGCACCCGGAGTAGGCAACCCAGAGCCGGGAGGTTTAACATCAAGAGAGCTCCTCCCACTAATAGCTAACACAGTAGATGAGAGAGTAGTAGGGATCGACGTAGTAGAGGTAACCCCACCATACGATGTAGGAGGAGTGACCAGCATACTAGCAGCAAAGACACTACAAGAGGCATTAATAACCCTAAACCTTAAGCTCAAACTAAAACCCCCCTCTACAAACCCCCCAAGCTAGCATAAGCCCAGATTATAACAGAGAAGACCCCCTCCTCACCCTTTGAAAAGAGGGAGAGGTTTCCCCACGTCCCCGGGAGGCTTCAAGCGCCTCCCCCGAGCGATTTACTGGATTTCCGCGTGGAAGCCTACACATCACCTCCCGGCACTCCCACCCCTTGGAGCAACACATTTTCAACTGCGGGGGCCCGCATGTCTAAAGGGCAAAGAACCCCTAGACGTTGTGTGCACTGTATCTTAGCTGGAGCTAGTATCTTTCCATTTAACCCCCTCCCCGCTCTACTAGGCTGTTACGGAGCTGACGGTAGATTTAAATAGCTGTAGATAGCTGTAAATACTTGGTGTAATGGTGTTGGGTGAGCCGTCAAAGACCTAGGCTAGAACAGTGTGGGAGGTTGCCACAGTTCTATAGCTGAACAGCAGGTATTCAAGCTTCGGAGGGGGAAGGGATTAACGGGTACAGCCCCCCGTTGATCTGCACTGCGGTGAGGGGGGCTGTGGTTGCCCGGGCGTAGATGGGAGCCCCATGGCGTTGGGCTCAACGGGGGCCCATGAGGTGTGGGTGAAGCTAGTGAACCCACACCAAGGCCCAACCCCGCTAACGGAAATACCGTTAGCGGGGAAACGCTTTCCCCATCCACCCTCCGCCTTGGAAGGCGAGGTTTTTTCAGTTGTAAGCCTGAGATTTAAATTGTATGCTAGAACGGGAAGGTTGTATCTGATAAGAGCTCTTTAAACCTCTGCACGGCCCACTCTTAGGTTAATCATAGGTGTCTATAGGTATTTAGATTTAGCTATAGAGTTGTTACAGCCGTTAAGTCTCATAACGAGGGGATAGATCCTCTAGGCTTGGTGATTTTAGGCTTTCATAATAACCTTAGTAGAGGAGACTTCATACTTGCTGGTAAGCTATCTATCTATGGAATCCGCTTAGACTGCTTTAACCCTTCTAATAAACCCTGTTTGAGGGGGTGCTCTACTTTTTACGAATATTCTCTGCCCGCAGTTGGGGCACATGAGGCTGGGCATCTTAGCCAAGTCCTCTGATGTTACGAGTTTGCCGCAGTACGCGCATATATAGTATACGGGGACGGGCTTAATACCGTAGGGGAGGCTTCTCTCAACAACCTTCTCTTCGCTAACCCACTCCTCCTCCAAGCTAATCCACCTAGCTACCTAGTTGAGGGTAAGGCTTAAATTCCCCTACCCTACATATTATACTGGATTGGAGAGGGTGATAGGGAAGGACATGAAGGAGTCTAGTTTATGTAGGGGGCTCCCCCCTGATATATGCGAGCAGCTTAGCATGGAAGAGCAGGTGGTTAAGATAAGATTGGAGAAACGAAGGTTCGGCAAGGAGGTTACAGTAATTGATGGTATAAGTGAGTCTGCATTCAACCTTGAGGAGCTAGCGTCAATACTTAAAAGCAAGCTCGCCGTGGGGGGTACGGCGAAGAATGGGAGGATAGAGTTGCAGGGAGACCATAGACATAAGGTTAAGAAGATCCTGGTGGAAATGGGGTTCCCCGAAGAGAATATAACAGTAATATACTAGAGCATAGTAGGATACGATGATGAGGGGAGGGATGGAGCTAGAGTTACCTATACGTGTATGCTTCCAACACCACTAAGTCCACCTATGTTGGAGACCCATCCACACCTAGAACCTTTTCCAGCTCGTTAACAAGAAACCTTATTCTATCCTCAAGATCCCCTTCTACCCTCCTTAACCTCTCCACAATCTCCACAACCCTCCCGGCTATGCCGGCACATGAGGGGTCTAGATTGTCTACGCTCCGACCCTTTACAATGAATGGTGCTGCGAGCTTCGCTAGCTCAAGCAACCCTGTTATCTCATAGCACTTTATATCGGATATCTGTGTTTTAACGAATTCCACGTAAGACTCTATCTCCTCCTCATACCCTAGGTTTCTAAGTAGCTCTAGAGCTTCTAGATCTTTAACAGCTATTGATGCCATATACTCTATTATGAGAGCTTCCCGCCCATATCTTCCAGCTATACTCTCATCTAAGCTCACAAGGTAGTAATACGGAGATCCATGCAATTTACTATGTGCTAGCTCATGTAGCAGAAGTGCTTTGATAACCCTTGCATCCATGTTAGCACACGCTTCGTAGTTAACATGTATCCTAGGCCATCCCCGCCAAGCCTCATGTAATACCGTGAAATCCCCCATCACGGTTACCCCTAGTTCCTCGGCTTCCCTAAGCATTCTTGCTCTCATCCTCTCAGTTGATGAGTAAATGTAAATCTCTAGAAGTGGAGGCTCTCCGCCTGCTTTACTATAGAAGTCTACTGCTATAGATCTAATCTCGGCTAGGAAAGGCTCGTCTATGAAGCCTATGGAGGTTACTCTAATCAACCTCCAGGCTCCCTCCTCCTAACCCTCCTGTATGCTATGTATGCTGTGAGGGAAACTACGACTGTTAGGAGCACTAGGGTTAGTCTTGGATCTCCTATTATGTCGAGGAACGGTATCCTAGACAGCCGGGCCTCCCTCTCCTCTACAATGATGGTTAGAGAGATCACCGAAGCTCTGGTTATACCGTAGCCCGTGTAGCCCACGAGGGCTAGGTTTGAGTTTACTAGAGTACCTGATAAGGCTACAAATCCTCTAGCCACCTCCGTCATGTTAATAGCTTTAAGGAGCTCCAGCTGGGAGCCGTTGAACTTGTAGATTAGGATTAGCGATTGGTTGATATTGGTTACATATGGTACTACGAGGTCTTCCCTGCCTACCGTAGACGTAACAACCCCCACTAGGTCGCCTACGACTAGGAGGGAGGCTGTCACGTCCAGGTCGGGTTTAATAGTTAAAGGTATTAGCAGTGGCCTGGAGCCTAGGGCTCCGTATAGGATGAAAGTTGAATCTGATATCTTAAGACACCCATTTATAGTAACTGTCATGTTACGGTATGGCATTACATAGTTCCTAAGTATATCCCCTGTTTGAGATAATATCATAATAGATATGCTAGTCCCATTATCGCCTGCCACGAGGATCCTTGATCCTAGGGTTAGGCTAATACACTTTAAAACATCGTCTCCAGGGCCTCCCCCCACCTCCCCCCTCTCCTCCCTCACCCACTCCACACCCTTAGCTGACACCCTAGCCACCATGTAGTTAAGATTATCTCCTAGTATGAAGGAGGCTCCGGCAATGTATATGGAGTCGCCCATAGTTACGGATGTTAGTGGGAATAGCCTAGGGTTTATAATGTAATCCTGTCTCGCCACGATAGCTCCATCTAAGCCTACAATGAACTTGTGTATTCTAGTAATGTTATAGGATCTAGAGTAGGCCACCAGCCCTAGAGCCCCGCCTTCCAAGTTTAAACCTAGGATGGATGCGTTGCCACCAACATTAACCGTGGTAGCCCACAGCCTATCCCCTCCTCTGTAGGCTGCTATGAAGACATAGTTGCCCTTAGATCCAGCTGCATAAACTACACCACCTACCTGCACGACGTTGGAAAGCTCTTTAACCTCATCATCCACATAGCTGTAGTTGAGGGTTACAGCTATAGTTGTCAAGGCGAGGCTAGCAAAGCATGGTGTGAGTAGCAGAGCTATTAGCAGGACTGCTAACCTCAACCATGCTCACCAGTAGATAAGCCTACACATGTTATAGCATAGCATATTACCTGGAGTATCTTAACGAAATCCATGATCCTAGTTGCGATTACATACTGCACACCATCAAGAGCCCCTGATTTAACCAGCTCAACAACCCTCCCCTGGATGTGCTGAAGGGAGTCGAGAATCTCCAGGGACCTCCTGATACTAGGGTTTACCACAGCCGACCCGATAAGGGGCACAACGCCTCCCAGATTATCTAGTATTTGTGAAAGCTCCCTGCTAGTCTTAAACCCATGCCTGGCTATTTCAACAATGTCTATGAGGAGTGCGTCCATCAGGCTTAGCAGTGTTAGTGCAGTCAATGCTAGGATCGAGTTTACACCCTCCTCTCTATAGGTGGTTTGGGGGTAGATGTGGATTTGCCGTTCTATGATAGATCTTAGCTTGTAGAGCTCTTCACCTAAGGATCTAACCTCAGACTCTATATCCTCGGAGAGCCCCTCCCTGACAACCCTAGCCACAGCTTTCACAATGCTAGAGGTGAGTATAGTCATACTCCTTATGGATACCCTGAGGTCTACCTTAGCAGGGTCTAGGAGGATCTTAGCAGTTACAATATCACCTCCTAGATCAACTATTTCTAAACCCGTTAGCCTGGATGACGAGCTCTTAAGGGATGATAGTGTCTCAGCGCTCCTCTCACTAAGCTTGATATCAACCTCATCATAGCCTAGGATGTAGAAACATGGGATTACAAGGCTTCTAACTCTAGGGTCCCTAAGACCTGTCATATCCACTATCACAGGTTTAGAGCTAAGGTTTTTAGAGATGGGAGTTAGCTTTAGACTTACACCTTCAACTGCTATCATGACGCTATCGCCAGGCTTCAAGTTAACCCTCTTAGCCCAGGAGTGTGGTAGTGTTACTATAAGACTACTAGCCCCTAGACGCTGGACCTTCCTAATCTCCACATCCACCATTACCTAGCACCTTCTAAAAACTCAAGCTTATAGGTCTCCTCCGAGGCTCTTAAAGCTAGGCTTGAAGTGTTGATAGAGAAAGGTGTGTTTAAAGGGGTTATATCAGGCGGTAGGCTAGCTAGGGGTTGCGAGCTCTGCTACCCTGGAGCTAAGGCGGTGATATTCATAACAGGGACGTGCGACGACTCATGCTTCTACTGCCCTGTTAGCAGAGATAAATTATACCATGAGGTTATGTTTGTCAACGAGGAGCCCGTCTCAGGCGTTGAAGAAGTTGTTGTAGAGGTCACACGTATGGGGGCTATGGGTGCTAGTATAACTGGAGGGGATCCTCTCACAGCCATAGATAGAGTTGTGGATGTAATTAGATCTTTGAAGGAGAACCTCGGATACGGGTTTCACATCCACCTATACACCACGGGGAGGCAGGCTAGCGTTGAAGTACTTAGAACACTATGGGTGTCCGGATTAGATGAGATACGCTTCCACCCAGTAGACTTGAGGTTCCTCAGGTCTGTGGAGTGGGCTGTAAGGCATACGGGGATGAGTGTTGGCATCGAGATCCCCATAGCTCCGGGGCTGGAGGAGTGGGCTAAGAAAGTGATTCTAGAGGCCTCCAGGATAGGCGTCTCCTTTGTAAACCTTAACGAGATGGAGTTCGTAGAACCTAATTCCACCAGTCTAAGGCTAAAAGGTTATAGGGAGAGTAGGAGGAGACCCTTCACAGTAGAAGGAGCCCTGGAGACAGCCTTAAAGGTAGTGGGGTGGGCTAGAGACCACAACCTAGCACCCGTACACTTCTGCCCCGCTCCATTCAAAGACTCGATTCAAACCAGAAATAGGATGAGGAGGCTAGCCACACTAGATAGGTCTTGGTATGAGAAGCCTACAAACGATGGAACAGTAATATGGGCTGAGGTGAGAAACGAGGACGGAACCACAGCAGTAGCACACCCCGACCTAATACGCGAGATGAGAGGCTGGAAACCCACCACAATAGTAGAAGCGCATCCAACACGGGGAAGGCTCAGGATCTCGGAATACGAGTACGACTTCACCCCGTCTTAAAAGTATGTTTGCCCCACTTTAACATCGATGGAGGATCGGCCGGGTTAAAACTCCTACACCTGCCTACGTTAAGATGGTCTTGCCGGCCGTTTCCCGCCTTGTAGGGAGGCGAGGTTTCTAGGATTACAAGCACTTAAACCCTAGGGGTTAAATTTCCTAAAACCCGGTGATTGCGAGGAGGGTTGCGAGGATTAGTTAGGATAGGAGGTAATACCTGTGTAGTTCCGGGTGTATCACCCAAAAGCTACTAAACCACGAGGAGAGACACGGGGGGATCTAGGAAGTGAGGCTTGTAACTGTTAAAATGCCGGAGATGTACGTTAAGGGTGTAGATGAGCTGGTTAAAGCAGGGAGGTACTCTAGTAGAAGTGAGGCTATAAGAATAGCTATAAGGGAGATGTTAAAGAGGGAGCTTTGGGGCACCTCACCTAGGTTCTACGAGGAGATCCCTGCAAGAGGAGAGGTTGAAGCGCCCTTCGCGCTACCAGAGGAGGCTGAGGCTTAGGAGGCAGAGAGGACCCCCATTTAAACACACCCCCTTTAGCCCTACTAGCCATCAAATAAACTTTTTCCCTCACCCGGCATGTGCACGTATAGGCTTCCTCCACCTTTAAAGGCGTGGTGGGCCATGTGGAAACCTTAGAGTTACTTAGGTTGCTTAGGGATAAGCTTTTGAGTAGATATGAGAGGTTATTGGAGGAGTATAGGGATCCTTTATTCGAACTTCGAGGGGGTAGTGTTGACCTGGAATCTTTGAGTGGCGTGAGCTTCCTCTACTTTACTGCTAGCTGGTGTGCCCCCTGTATATCCTTTATGGATGTTGTTAGGGTTCTAGCTAGGAGGTATGCTGGTAAAGCTAACTTCTATAGGGTTAACGTTGATGAGAACATGGATCTTGTTGATTCACTCCACGTGGACTACATCCCCGCTTTCATAGCTGTTGTTAGAGGTGAGGTTGTCGATAGGGTTTATGGTGTTGTTGGCCGTGGTAAGCTTGAGGATTTCATTAGGAGGGTTTTAGAGTCCCATGGTTGAGCTCATAGCTTAACTTCTTTAAGCTGTTCTAAGACGTAGTTTCTAATATCGTCTAGGCTTGGGAGCTCTCTTACAAGCTCTCCGTTCTCAAGGTACTTTACCAGTAGTGGTTTAGCCTGGGAGCCGTCTCTACAGTACTGTGGCGCTGTATCATCGAAGGGTGTTATGTAGTCCTCGTTTACATTACACCTGTGGATCTGCAAGCTTAACGGTATCTTACCCCTCTTAGCTCTAGGCTCCCACCTACCGTTAGCGTAAACCTCCACTATATCAGCACTTATGTCAACGCTTGGAGCCGCAGCTATCGATGTCCCAACCCCGAATGCGTCAACCACATCTCTGAGCTCCTCAACCTCAGCTTCATCAAGCCCCCCGCTCACCACTATCTTCACGTGACTGTAACCAGATCTCCTCAAAGCCCATCTAACCTCCTCCACAATATCCCTCATCCTACCCCTCCTACTACCAGGTGTATCAAGCCTTACACCGTAAAGTCTCTTACCTAGGAGCTCTGAAGCCATTAAAGCCTCCACCCTCTCATCATAGTAGGTGTCAACCAAGGCTATTACCGGTGTCTCATGCTCAAATGTATCCGCGAAAGCCTGCCACGCTTTCCTCTGATCCCCAAACACTACTATGAGTGCATGGGGCATCGTGCCTCTAGGCTTTAAGCCAAGGTATTTCTCTGATAGCATACCGCTAACAGCATCCGCCCCTCCAATGTATGAAGCCCTATCAGCTGAGATGAATACCGCTGGGTGTAGAGCTCTCAGACCGAAGAATAGTACCTGCCTATCACCAGCCTTCTTCCTGATCCTAGCGGTCTTAGTAGCGATACTAGTAGCAAACCTTAAGACTCCAAGGTAGGCGGTCTCAAGTAAAACCATATCTATGAACCTTCCTTCAATCAACATAAGAGGGTATTTCCTCCTAAACACTGTACCCTCCGGTACGCTATAAACTGTTAAAGGCCTACCCCTAAGCATAGCTAAAGCCTCCTCAAGTCCTGCGAAGACAGCCCACTCATAACCCTTAGGGAGGGAGTAGGCGTGAACCTGCATTCTAACCTTTACATCGCTTAACCCGTATTTCTCGACTAGAACCTTGGTCCTATAAAAGTATATGTCTGTAGCCTCACCAGATAAAATCTCACCAACACTAGGCACGTAGAGCCTGGGCTCCCTCACGTTAACCGCCCTCTCTAGCCTTTAAACAGATAACACCTTAATATTTGTGAACACTAAGGCAATGCCATATCACCTTAACACCACACGGGTTAAAGTTAAATCAACACATACACCTTTAATACCCCCCTGTAATCCTAGCACTGGGAGAAGCGAGTGTCTAGATCCCACTACTTTAACCTAATAGTGACACATCTACCAGGCCCAGAGGCTAAGAGGAGGGCTATTTGGACTCTAAGGCAACTACTACCGGGCTTTGCGGTAGTCTATAGCAGGCCTAACATATTATTGGGGAGAGTTGACGACCCCCTTAAGGCTGTAGAGATTTTAAAGGCGAACCTACCATCTAAGACAACAATACTAAGGGTGATACCTGTACTTGAAGTTAGAAGTGTAAGGGTGATAGAGGTTAGAGATGCTGTGGAGAAGCTCGTAGCCAACGCGGGGGAAGGCTCGTTCGCCATAAGGCTAGACGGCTACCTTGAGGATGAAAGTGGGAGGCTCATGAGCAGGATGGAGGCTATAGAGTTGATAGCTAGGAATATAGATAGGAAGGTTAACCTGAAGAACCCTGACATCCTAGTGTACATTAAGACGGTTAAAGTATATAGAAGGTGGCTTTCAGCTATATACGTAGGCCGCCCCTCTAATATCCTAAGAACGCTCTCGCAAACCTAGGGATAGCTAGGAAACAACCTACATCTCGTTGGCGGACTCGGCTTTGTTTACCGTGTTATCCGCTTCCCCCTGCTGCTCTTGTGCTAGGTGTCTCCCTATATACTCCAAGGTCTTCTTAAACTCGTCTACCCCCGTTACAACCCTATTGTATTTTATTGATAGGAGCTCCTTCACATCTCTTCTCAGATACCTATCATCTAGGAGTATGAATACTGCTTTATCCTCAGGCGATCTTATGGCTCTACCTAGGGCTTGCCTTACCTTTATTATGGCTGATACCAGGTATACTAGGTTGTTAGCCTCCTTCCTCCCCATCCTCTTCGAGAGAGTTTCTAGCTTGTGTTTTGTATAGTCGTCGGGCTGCGGGTATGGAATTCCCACTACTGCTACTAGGTGTAATAGGTTATTCCCCTCGTAGTCCATGAACTCCACCCCTTCCACTAACTTCCCGCCTGCTACGCTGTTTACTAGTAAGTCTCTCTTCCCTCCTATAGCTGCTTCTACATCGCTTAGACTCGTTTGAGGGTTTTCAACTATAACATCCAGCTCACCCGGTAGCCTCTCAACTACACCGTGCATTACCTCGTAGCTTGGGTAGACCACTAGTTTAACCCCTTTCACGCTCTTAGCTATACTTGTGATGTACCTAGCTATCCTATCATACATGACCGCTGTTCTATCCCTATACCTACTAGTCACATCTGCTACGACCACCGTGTACATATTCGATCTCGGTGTTAGAGGCCCGTAGAGCATTTCAACATCGAAGTACACGTAGCCCCTCTCGACGCCTAGAAACCCTTTTAGGAAATCGCCTGGAGGTATTGTACCGCTTAGGAGCACTAGAGCTTTAGCTTTCTCAAGGGGCCCCTTAACCACCACCATGGGGTCTAACGGTGTTACTATGAAGGATAACTCCTCACCCTCCTGTTGAGCGAAGAGATGGTGATCTTGGCCCACCATGGCTTTAACCCACTCTACAACCCTTGATAGAGCTAGGGTTACTGTTGGGCTCTGGGATTGAGATATTAGAGCTTGTAACACCAGGTTTGTTCTAATCCTCCACTCTACACGCTCTAGCACGTCAACATACTCTATCCTAGATAGGATTGTAGACTTATCAACAGCCTTCAACCCACTCCACCTATGCTTCCTTAGCCTAGCTAGATCCTCCCTAACCCCGTCTAGGGCTGCGGCTAGCCCGGAGTCCTGAGGGCTATACCTTCTAATCTCGCTCGCAGCTCTAGCTAGATCACCTAGGGTAACCCTACGCTCCACGATACTCTGTGCATTAAGCAGGCTATGAGCCTCATCCACTACGAGGACGTAGTCTTTAAGCTTCTCAAGCCCCTCCCCGAAAATCTCCTCAGCTACGTCCATTCTAAACACATAAGGGTAGGTTGCTATAACGAACTTAGCTTCGCCCATCAACATCATCATGGTGAAGAAGGGGCATACATTGAGGTGTTTAGCCATATCACGTAGCATCCTTAAAGCCCTAGGGAGAGGGTAGCCTCTCGTGTAGCCCGCGACACCCTCTAAAACCTTAAATGGGTTACCTAACCTAATCCTGTTATAGTAATCGCATAGGCCTTTAACTCTGAGTATAGCACAGTTCCTCCAGAAATCCTCGTGGGGGAGAGGGGGAGCCCCAGGTCTAGCCATTAGAGGACAAGTCCTCCTAGCAGAGATTAGTATAGCTGGGCTCTCCCCAAACCTCCTAACCTCCTTTAACACAGGGTCAATCTCGTTAACAGTCCTAACAAGGTACACGACCCTCTCAACCCCACCTAGGAGGAGGCCGTAGATGACGGAAACGGTCTTACCATAACCCGTAGGAGCCTTAACCACTATAGACCCACCGCTTCTAACAACCTCAGCTATAGACTCTGCCAGCTCAACCTGACCCTTCCTAGCCTGAGGGTAGGGGAACTTAACATCCTCAACCAATACAAGCACCCTCACGAAAGAGGGTCCCGCAGCCGCCACCTCACCATCAAATCAGACCCTGCTCCTAGACAGCCGGTCATCCCCTAAACCCGTATGGCGAAGCTAGGGTTTTTAAAACCCCTACTCCCCCACGTAGACCAGGTTAATACGTCTAACTCTAGGCCCGTCCAACTCCAATAGTAGGAGCCTTTGCCACGTTCCTAGAGCTAGCCTGCCATCGGATACCGGGATTACCTTGTCTCCTCCAACTATAACGTTACCTAGGTGTGCGTGAGCGTTATCGTCGACTAAGTTATGCTTCCACCTCCTCTCAGGTTTCGTTAGTTCTTTGAGGAGCTCCACTATATCATCTAGTAGCCCCTCCTCCCTCTCATTAATAGCTAGAGCTGCTGTTGTGTGTGGTGTGTACACTACTAGCACTCCGTTCCCTGCTTTAATCTGTGCGAGCCATCTTTCTACCTCACCCGTCACATCTACTATGTCGAATCTCGATCTGCTTCTAGCCTCTAACATGCCTTGGACTACTCTCACCTTAGCACCCCCCTATTTGAGTTGTTTAATTTTAACTGTCATGCTCTGAGTTTCTATCAATGCGTAGTAACCTCTCTTCAGGGGCCCTGCGTTTACGTGGAGTGTCTCCCCTCTCACCACATAGCCTGGTTTCTCATGCACATGGCCGAAGAGGTGTAGTCTTGGTCTAAGCCTATCAACGAGATTAGAGACTTCTCCAAGCCCTATATGGAGCCCCTCCCTAGGCTCGTCTAAAACCCCCTTAGGCGGATGGTGTGTTACTAGGATAGCAATCCTAGCCTGTAGCTCCTCGAGCTCCCTTTGTAGCTTAGCAAGACTACCCTTGAAATCAAGACCTCCAACACCTGCTATGTAGAGCTCCTCGAAAACAACAACCCTCCCATCGAGTAGAACACCCATACTATTAAGCTTCCTATAAACAGCGGGATTATCCAGGTTACCGGTTACAGCGTAGACATCAGAGCTAGCATTAACTAGAGCCTCAGCAGTATCAACACACTCAAAGTCACCAGAAGCTATAACAACATCGTACTCCTCACCCCTCAAAACCCTAACAAGCCTATCAGTAGCACAATGAATATCAGAGACGTGGAGCACCCTAAGCGACCTCCCCATCTCAACACCACTAACCCTTTCAACCAAAACAGACAAAGCCTAAAACCCCAGAGAATACGTTAAGATAATCCAAACCTAAAAGATGGAAATGAGCTAAACGCTATGAGCTAAAGAAACTAATCTAAGATTTCAAGGATTTACAGGAGCCCCCGGGATGATTGCATTTCTCCAATGAAATATTGTATTATACTTCTAATAATCCTCAATAGCTCCTCCTCATCTCTATAGCGCTCCCAATATATTCTATACATTCGCAACAGCTCTAGTAACATTGATGAGACATTAATTTCCTGATTGACAAGAACACGTATAGCGTCCGTTGGGACTCCCTCTCTCAGGAGAAACGCTAGTTCAATAAGCTCTCCACATCTAGCTAGCTCTACATGCCTAATGACTATGATTAGACCGCCACCCGCCACCATACTAGCTAGGTATCTAAACTTCTCTAGTAATTGAAGCCTCGTCCATCTCAGCCCATACGTCTTTTCAATAACTTCCTCAACCTCCTCTAAAGAACCTCCCCCTACGTCATCGTATACCTCTATCTCACCCTACATCGCAATCATTAGCGACCATAAGTTCTCAGCATACCTCTCAAGAATTGCTAAACCGACTCTATCCTCTTTAACGATCCTATATACCTCTACATTCTCTAAAAGCAGAGGAATCAACAAGTACTCATCATAGTATGTAGAGAGCTTGTTTATCTCGTCCTTGACCTTATAGAGAATTCTCTTTGTTTCACTATCGTAGCTACCTAAAAGTAGGATCCAGATTGTTAGCGGTTCTATCATAATATTCCCCTGACTATGATTGTCCCTTTCTCTCAAATTCAATAATTTTGTAACTCTCAGGATCTACTACGACTACGAACCTCCCTTTCTTTACCGTAGTCTTCATAGCGACGCTGATACACCTGTACTCTCCTTCGACACTATATCCTAGGCTCACCTTTTTAATGGAATTTATCTCGATATGTAGGTTATGAGTGAAGAGCCGGCAGTCTACAAGTTCTGATAATGAATTTCGTAACCTCCATTTTAAGGTAGATATGTCTATCCCTTTTGTAGACTGAGACATAGAGATCACCCTCTAACTAGTTCTGCCACTCTTCTAATTTCCTCTGGAATTTCGCTTTCCTTTCCTGGTGCTATCTCGTATTCAAGGTTCTCTATTGACCCTATCTTCGTTACAAGTTCTGATTGAATTAGTTTTTTGAGATGAAATGATAGGGTGTTGGGGTTTATCGGGGATCCTATGAGATCCTCTATTTCCTTCTTGAGCTCATTCCAAGATCTTCTACCGCGAGCTAGTAGGATTACGAGTATTAGAATTCTTAGCCTATTGCCTAGGACATCGTATTTATCCGCTATTCGTGCAATCTCAGTCAACAATGCCTTCTTATCTAAGGTCATGCACTTCACCTCATCTATAGTAGTACTCAGCTAGAGCTTATTAAGTTAACTTCTGTTAACCTAATTGTGGATAGGTAGCCCTTCTTAAGATGAAGACCTAAGGATGTCTTCCGTTTTGAAGTTAAAGTTTCAAAAGCTATGAACCCTATTTAAGTCTGCTCGTCACAGTGTATCTAGGTGTTTTGTCTTGAAGGCTGTTCTTCTCCATGGTGATAGGAGGGTTGAGGTCGGCGATATCCCTGTCCCCAGGCCTCCTAAGGGTTGGGCTTTGGTTAGGAGTGAGCTTTCTGGTATTTGTGGGACTGATAAGGCTTTCTACACTGGGTCTTATAGGCTTTTTAAGAGCCCCCTGGTTCCGGGTCATGAGGTTGTTGGTGTTGTTGTTGAGGGTCCTGAGGGTCTTGTTGGTAGGAGGGTTGTTTCTGAGATTAACTTCCCCTGCTGGTTTTGTAGCTACTGTAGGTCTGGTATGTACACCCATTGTCCTAGTAAGAGGACTCTTGGTATAGATTTTGACGGTGGTATGGCTGAGTTCTTCATAGCGCCGGTCGAGGCCCTCCACGAGTTTAGGTTAGAGCCTGAGCTCGGTGTATTCGTCGAGCCTCTTGCTGCTGTGCTTAGAGCTCTTAGGCTTAAGCCTGTTAGGCCTGGTGATAGGGTTGCTGTTATAGGTTCTGGTAACCTAGCCTTGCTAGCTGTGCAGACCCTTAGATATGTTGGTGTAAGTGTGGATCTCATAGCTAGGAGGGGGAGCTTTAAGGCAGGCTACTTTAGGGGCTTGGTTGAGAGCGTAGTTTACGTAGATGAGGTTGGGGACTCCCAGTACGATGTTGTATTTGAGGCTTCAGGCGATCCTGGAGCTTTAGACTTAGCCGTTAAAGTGGTTGAACCCATGGGGGT